>ERZ777305.237-NODE-237-length-94315-cov-13.546234_pt1 | contig 94315 bp, 85 predicted proteins | sample MGYA00374965_ERZ777305 | MGnify/ENA primary metagenome ERZ777305 (study PRJEB29328, sample SAMD00013331) | mouse gut metagenome | study: EMG produced TPA metagenomics assembly of the Metagenome analysis of fecal microbiota from mouse which was promoted... | reverse complement strand
AGAGCGGAGGAAAAGGCCGGAACGCACAGACACAGAGCGGAGGAAAAGGCCGGAATGCGCAGACACAGAGCGGCGGAAAAGGCCGGAATGCGCAGACGCAGAGCGGCGAAAAAGGCCGGGGTGTGCAGTCTCAGGCTGGCGGGAAGGGCCGGGGAACGCAGTCACGGGCCAGCGGCAAGAACCGAACCCCCATGAGTCCGGGAAACGGCCGTGAACAACCCGCCAAAAAGAAAAAGCATAAGATCCTCCGGCGTTTTCTGACCGTGGTTCTGGTGCTTTTGTTGGCGGTGACAGCGCTGTGGTATGTATCGGTGTCCTATCTGTACAACAAGGTGGAGTACACCCCCACGGATATTCTGGCAGACGAGCCGATGAAGGAGGAGGGTGTCACCAACATCCTGCTGATCGGAAACGATTCCCGTGAGAACGGGGGAGACGGGCGTTCCGACGCCATGATCCTGGTCTCTATCAGCAACCGGACTCAGACCATCTATCTGACTTCCCTGCTGCGGGATATCTATGTGGAGATTCCGGGGCATGAGAGTAACAGGCTGAATGCGGCCTATGCCTTTGGCGGTCCGGAGCTGCTCCTGGAGACGATCAAGCAGAATTTTGACATTGAGGTAAACCGGTATGTACAGGTAAATTTCCAGGCGTTCGCCAATCTGATAGACGCGGTGGGCGGCGTGGAGCTGGAACTGACCAATGAAGAGGTTAAGCTGGTCAACGCCTATCTGAATGAATACAACATGCTGGAGAACCGTCCTATGAACACGGATTACCTGCCGGAGGATGCCAGCGGTTTGCTGCATTTAAACGGCCCCCAGGCTCTGGCTTACAGCCGCAACCGGTATATCGGCAGCGACTTCGGCCGTACCCAGCGCCAGCGCAAGATCCTGGAGGCGGTGTTTCATCAGCTGCCCTCCTCTGTGCTGACCAATCTGAACGAATTGATCGACGGCATACTGCCCAATCTGACCACCAATATCAGCAGATCAGAGTGCTATCTTCTGAGTATGGACGCGCCCAAGCTGCTGACTTATGAGCTGGTGCAGGCCAGTATCCCTATTGAGGGCAGTTATCAGAATGCGACGATCCGGAAAATGTCGGTGCTGCAGGTGGATTTTGAGAAAAACAAGGAGTTTATCCGTACCAAGATCTACGGGGAAGACGGGAAACAATAAACGGTTTATGTCCCTGCGGCACGCTAAGCAATGCCGGCGTATCCAAGTGTCAGAAATATTTTCACGGCTCTGCGGGCAGACAGGGAATATACAAATTGGGAGGAACGATGAAGGGAACGATCATAGATTATCTAAAAGAATACGCGGAGGTGAGCCTCACGGACGAGCCGATGAGTGATGTGGACAGTCTGGTGCTGTGTCAGTTTTCCTATCTGAAATTTGACGGATTGGTACCGTCGGTGATGGAGAATGCCCATTCGGTGTCCCTGCAGCAGCTCTACGAGCATCCCGACTATGAGAAACTCTACGGGGACGAGCGCTATGAGAAGGAGAACCGGGCTCTGTTTGAGGCCATGCGGCGATGCGCGCGTTTCCGCAATATGAAACTAAACTGCTATATCAATATCATTGAAAATCAGGCGGATTTTGAGACGCAGTTTTCCGCCGTGACCTTCCTGCTGGAGGACGGCACCATGTATGTGGCTTATCGGGGCACGGACGAGACGATCGTGGGCTGGAAAGAGGATTTCAATATGGCTTTCCTCTCGCCGGTGCCGGGCCAGGAGTTTGCCATAAAATATCTGAACATGGTCACAGAGCGGCTGCCGAGGGATTTCTATATAGGCGGCCATTCCAAAGGAGGGAATCTGGCGGTCTACGCAGCCATGAACTGTGATCCATCTGTGCAGGAGAGGATCATAAAGATCTACAGCATGGACGGGCCGGGATTCAGGCCGGAAGTGCTGGAGAGATGCGATTTTAGCCGGATTGAGGCGAAAACATGCAAAATCTTGCCTCACTCCTCTATGGTGGGTATGCTTTTTGAGAAGGACATCCGGTATCAGGTGGTGGAGAGCCGCACCTTTGGCCTGGCCCAGCACAATCCCTTTACCTGGCTGGTGCGGGACGGACACTTTGAGACGGTGTCGGATATCTATGAGACCCGGCGGTTTATGGACGATACCTTAAATCAGTGGATACTGTCTCTGGATGAGAAAAGCCTGCGCACTTTCGTGGACACGCTGTTTCAGGTGCTGTCAGCCTCGGAATCCGACAACCTGATCGATTTTACGGCCAATATTAAGCGCAGCCTGACGGGTGTTCTGGGAGCCATGAAGGACCTGGATGAGGACACCCAGAAGGCGCTGCGGCAGACTGTGAAATCCCTGTTTGAGATCGCCGGAATGCGGGTGAAACAGGAGCTGAAGACCCTGCCTCTCAAGAGAGAGACAAAAAATAAGTCAGCAGAGCAGCCCCTCTGATCTCGGTCTTGGCAGGGTCCAGGCGTTCAGGATGCCACTGGACGCCGATGACGGGCAGACATTCATGGCAGACGGCTTCTATGCATCCGTCCAGCGGGCAGCGGGACACGGCGCACAGCCCTTTTCCCAGCTTGCCCAGCCCCTGATGATGGGCGCTGTTCACAGTCATGGTATCTCCGTACAGGCGGTGCAAAAAACTGCCCGTGACATTGTATACCCCGTGATACTGATCCGCGCCCAGATAGCGGTGGCAGTCGGCAGTAGGCAGGTCCTGGATGATGTTGCCGCCCAGTCCCACATTGATGATCTGCATACCCTTGCATATGCCCAGTACGGGCAGACGGCTCTGTAAGCAGTATTCCAGCGCCTGTAACTGCAGGATATCCAGCTCTGTGTCTATGGAGCGGGAACCCCTGTCCCGCTCGCCGAAAAAGGCGGGGGTAATATCGCCGCCGCCGGGAAAAAGCATAGCTTCGCAGGTGGACAGATCGCTGATGGACAGGCTGGTAAGGGATGAAACCCCGTGCCGCTCCAAAAACGCCTCATAATTGCCGGTGTCTTTTTTTCTTCCTACGATTCCGATCTTCATTTTTCCATTCCCGCCTTTCGCATTTTGACCAAGCATGTCTCTTCCCTTTTCAGAGGGCTTCTAACACCATATGATAAAACTTAATTTTTTATGAATTGATTCCCAAAAACGGCAAAAAATGGTACACTAATACAAATTGGTCTTTTGCGTAACTCTGTGACTGTGCAGTGGCGCTGCGCATAGTGTATATTCAGACGCGGACATGCTCCCGTTACGTTTTCTGCCGCAATTTTTTGCGCGCAGTCTGCCTGTGGAATATTCAGTCCGCACAGTTGGGTATTGCTAAAGACAGACAGCGGTCAAAGGGTATCTTATCAAAGAAGGGAAAACAATATGAGCAGATTATGGTATGAGACTCCCGCCAAGGAGTGGGAGGAGGCGCTGCCTCTGGGTAACGGGCGGCTGGGGGCCATGGTGTACGGAGGCACCGCGCATGAACATATCCAGGTCAATGAGGAGAGTATCTGGTACGGCGGGCCGGTGGACCGGAACAACCCGGATATGCGAAAGGAACTGCCTGAGATCAGACGGCTTTTGTTCGCGGGTGAGATCGCCAAAGCGGAGAAACTTATGTGGCTTGCCATGTCCGGCTGCCCCAACGGACAGCACCCCTATCAGACGTTGGGAGATATCCAGATCGGTTTTGACGGCATAGGGGAGGTGACGGATTACCGGCGGGAGCTGGATCTGGAGAAGGCTCTGTGCAAAATCGGCTTTACCGCAGGGGAAACCCGCTATGAGCGGGAATATTTTATCTCTTATCCGGCAGACTGTATGGTGATGCGGTTTAACGCGGATAAACCCGGAAAGATCAGTTTCTGGGCGGGACTGGAGCGGGAGCGCTTTTTTGACGGCGTGAGACAGGAGGGTACGGGAGAGATCTGCCTGTATGGCAATCTGGGACGGGGCGGCAGCGAGTTTGCCATGATGCTGCGGGTCAGGATAATGGGCGGAAATATGCGGCTGGTGGGGGAGCGCATCCTGGTGGAGGGAGCGGACGAGGCAGAGCTGTATTTCAGCGGGGATACCACCTGGCATTACGGCCCGGAGGAAAAGGAGGCGGCGGTGGCCGCCTGGCTGGAAAAGGCCGATAAAGAGCCGGAGAGCTGGATGAACGCCGAGGGAATGTGCTCCTATGAGCGCCGGGAGATACAGATGCAGAGGGGATTGCAGCAGATGCTGAGCCACCGGCTGCGCCAAAGACTGGACCGGGCCTGCGGCGGCAAGCTGGATTATGAGGACCTGGTGGCGGAGCATGTGGCGGATTACCGGGAACTGTTTGACCGCGCGAACCTGGAGATCGATTGGGATCACCGGGCGGAGCGGCAACCTACTGATAAGAGAGTGGAACTGGCGGCTCAGGGGTCTGTGGATCTGGGGCTGGCACCCCTGTATTTTGACTATGGGCGGTATCTGCTCATCGCCTGCAGCCGTCCGGGCGGTCTGCCCGCCACTTTGCAGGGGCTGTGGAACAAGGATATGACGCCTCCCTGGGACGGCAAATTCACCGTCAATATCAACACGGAGATGAATTATTGGCCGGCGGAAAACTGCAATCTCTCCCCCTGCCACGAGCCTTTGTTTGCCCTGATCAGGAGAATGGTTCCAAACGGGCGCAAAACGGCCCGGGAAATGTATGGCTGCAGGGGATTTGTTTGTCATCATAACACGGATATCAACGGGGATACGGCTCCTCAGGATCTGTGGATTCCAGGCACATACTGGGTCATGGGAGCGGCCTGGCTGTGTACCCATCAGTGGACGCACTATCAGTATACCCGGGATGTGGAGTTTTTGAAAGAGCAGTTCCCGGTCATGTGTGAGGCGGCTCTGTTTTTCCTGGATTTTTTGGTGGAAGACGGGCCTTATCTGGTGACCTGCCCCTCCGTGTCGCCGGAGAATACCTATATCCTGCCCGGCGGGGAGAAGGGAGCAAACGGTATCGGCGTGACCATGGACAACCAGATCCTGCGGGATCTGTTCGGACAATGTCTGGAGGCGTACCGGGTACTCACGGAGAGCGGAAACTGTGACGAGTCTGTGGGGCAGATGCTTAAGGAGGCGGAGATCGCCGATCTGCCCGGGTTTATCCGGCAGATTGAGGCGGTCAGGCAGCGTCTGATCCCCACCCGGATCAGTGAGCGGGGCACGATCCTGGAGTGGCGGGAAGATTATGAGGAGTGGGAGCCGGGACACCGGCATATCTCTCATCTCTACGGCCTGCACCCCTCGGAGCAGATCACCGTGGACGACACTCCCGAGCTGGCCCGGGCGGCCAGGGAAACTCTGGAGCAGCGGCTGTCCCATGGAGGCGGACATACCGGCTGGAGCCGGGCCTGGATCATCAATCATTACGCCAGGCTGTGGGACGGCAACACCGCTTACCGGCATATTGAGCAGCTATTGGGCAATTCCACCTATCCCAATCTGTTTGACCGGCATCCGCCTTTTCAGATAGACGGTAACTTTGGCGCTGCCGCGGCAATGGCGGAGATGTTGGTGCAGAGTAACAGCAGACGGGTGGTATTGTTGCCGGCCCTGCCGGATGTCTGGAAAAACGGCAGAGTGCGGGGACTTCGGATACAGGGCAACGCGTTTATAGATATTTCCTGGCAGGAGGGTGTGTTACAGCACTGCCGGGTCCATGCGGACAGCAAACTGTCCACATATATCCGGTATGGGGAGAACATCCGCCCTCTGCGTTTAGAGGCCGGTGAGAGCGCCGTATTTACCGCGGCGGATTTTGGGAAAGAATGAGCGAGAGGACTTCTATGAAGACAGCACGGTACATCAGGGAAAAATGGATAAAGTCAGAGGGAGGCTTTCGCAAAAAATTGCAGGTAAACGGTGGATTGCTGGCCGCGTGGGCCATTCCCACCTTGGTCATGCTGTTTATTTTTTTCCTGAAATCCGTCTACCCTTTCGGAAACCGGAGCTTTTTGTATATGGATATGTACCACCAGTATATGCCCTTTTTCAGCGAGCTCTATGATAAGGTCCGGGAGGGGAGCAGTCTTGGGTATTCATGGAATGTGGGGATCGGATCGAATTTTCTGGCGCTCTATGTATATTATCTGGCCTGTCCCCTGCACTTTTTGGGGGTCTTGCTGCCCAAGGCCCATATCATGGAGTTTTTGAGTTATCTGGTTGTGTGCAAAGTGGGATTCTGCGGGCTGACATCCTGCCTGTATCTGCAGCGCCGGTTTGGTACACGCTCCGTCTCCTGCGTCCTCTTTTCCTGTTTTTATGCGCTGTCCGGTTTTATGGCGGCCTACAACTGGAATATCATGTGGCTGGACCCGGTGATCCTGCTGCCACTGATCCTGCTGGGGCTGGAGCTTTTGGTGAAGGAGGGTCGGTGCGGGCTGTACTGCGTGGCGCTGGCTCTGTGCATCTATACCAATTTTTATCTCTCCATCATGGTCTGCATTTTTCTGGTTTTATATTTTTTTGTGTTGCTTGTTACGGAAAGATCCAGCGTGAAAATTCTGGGGGATTTTACCCTTTTTTCCCTGCTGGCGGGAGGAATGGCGGCGGTATTGCTGGTGCCGGAGGTATGCGCCCTCTGGGCCACGGACTTTGGGCACAGCAGTTTCCCGTCGGAGGTAAAGATCTATTTCTCCGTGCTGGAGGAATTGGCAAGGCACTGTTTCTGCGTATCCGCGGAGAGGGGACTGGACCACTGGCCCAATATCTACTGCGGCGTGGCGGTGTTTTTGCTGGCGCCTCTGTATGCCGTGAATCCGGGCATTCCCATGAGGAAACGTTTTGCTTATCTGGCGCTGGCGGGCATTATGCTGATCTGTTTCGGCGTCAATGTACTGGACTTTCTGTGGCATGGGTTTAACTATCCGGACTCCCTGCCGGGGCGTCAGACCTTTCTCTATATATTTCTGATACTGACCATGTGCTATGAATGCTTTGTGCATCTGCGGGATCTGGAGCCAAAACATATTTTGTACAGCTATCTGGGAACCGTGGGTTTTCTGCTGTTTGGCCAGCGGTTTGTGGAGCATGAGGATTTTTCATGGGAAGTATGGCTGGGTACGCTGATATTTGTGACGGTATACGCCGTTCTGCTGTATTTTTATCGCACGAGGCTGGCGGACCGGATGCAGACGGCGGCTCTTTCCGGCGTTGCCGTATCTGCACCGCATACGGCTGGGGAAGAGAGGATAGAGGGGATGGCTGACGCAGAACAGTCGAAGGAGTCGGCCGGTCTGGCGGAGGTCCCGGCCGGGATCGGGGAGAGCGGAGCAGCCTCGTCCGCGCAGATGAGAAAATGGCGGGAATGGCGCAGGTTGCTGACACTGCTGGCCCTGACAGCGGTGGTACTGGAGAGCGGTATCAATACTTATGACACCAGCGTGGGCACTACCAGCCGCTCCGCGTATCTGGGGCAGTTGGATAACTATGAAGAATTGTATGAATTGGCATTGCGGCGGGAGGCCGATCTGGGGAACGACGGTATCTTCCGCATGGAGAAATTTGCCCGAACCACCAAAAATGACGGTACTCTGGCCGGATATCCTACCGCCTCCGTGTTCTCCTCCACGATGAATTCCACTGTGGCGGATCTGTATGAGCGGCTGGGTATGCGTCACAGCAAGGTATATTACGCTTACGACGGCGCTACGGCCTTTCTGTCGGCGCTGTTGAATGTGAACTATCTTTACGGGGATAACGCCGAGGAAGAAGAGAAAGAGGAGGAACGGAAGGTTCAGAGCGAGGAATGCAGTCTTTATTCTCTGGTTGACGCCCGGGGCGCGGTATCGCTGTACGCCTGTGAGGCCACACTGCCCTTTGGCTATGTGGCTCCGACGGAATATGATCTGCCGGAGGGCTATAAGGGAGAGCCGTTGAAACTGCAGAATGAGATGGTAAAGCAGTTGGGGGTAGAGGGCAGGCTGTTCCAGCAGGCACAGTGCAAGAAAAACGGAGATCAGGTGACTCTGACTGCGCAGGAAGACGGCTATTATTATATGATGCTCACCGGCTCAGGCACAAAAAAGATCGCTATGACCGGAGCGCTGGAGCGGAAATACACGGATCTGAAGATTTATTCCGTTCTGTATGTGGGTTATCTTGAAAAAGGGGACTCGGTGACTTTTGCCAATGACGATGAAAACGATGAGACACCGGAGTTTCAGCTGAAGGCTTGGCGTATGGACGAGGAAGTGCTGGCCGGGGCCTTAGACGTGCTGGGGGAAAGACATCTGGAAGATGTCTCCTATGACAGCGCCCATGTGAGCGGAACGCTGGAATTGGCGGAGGCCGGGCGGCTGATCCTGTCCATTCCCTATGAGAGAGGCTGGACGGTCCGGGTAAACGGAGATGCGCGGGAGCCCGCGCTGGTGGGGGAGTGCCTGATGGCGCTGGATCTGGAGCCGGGCAGCTATCATATTGAACTGAAGTATGAACCCTATGGACTGAGGCAGGGTATCCTGCTGAGCGCGACGAGCGTTGTGATATTTGGCGCGGTCATGTTGCTGCGTCGCAGGAAGGAGAATAGATGATCGCGATATTTACAAGCTCTCTGGGAAATTCCCGTAAGGCGGACGGCAGGAGATATCCGATGCCCATAACAGATAGAAACGGGCTGGCGGGGCAGATAGGAAAGGTCTGGAAAGAGGATTCCAAGGTGCTGTTGATCAGCGCGTCCCCGGAGGATCATGAGAGAAATGACAGTATATTGTATTGCCAGAGGGAGTCGTTTTCCATGAGCGGGCTGTCTGCTCACGCATTTCTGCTGTGTGATGGGAGGACGGAGGAGCTGATCTGCGAGCTGGAGGAGTTTGACGTGCTGATATTGACCGGAGGTCATGTACCTACGCAGAATCGGTTTTTTGAGAGGTTGAAGCTGCGGCGCAAGCTGCAGTCTTTTGGCGGTCTGGTGATCTCCTGGAGCGCAGGCTCCATGAACTGTGCTGAAACGGTCTATGCCATGCCGGAGCTGGAAGGGGAGGGAGCTGACCCCGCATTCCGCCGTTTTATCCCGGGATTGGGAATCACCAAGTGCCAGATCATTCCCCATTTCCAGAATCTTGACGAGGAGTGCGTGGACGGTCTGCGGGTACTCCGGGATATGGTATACCCGGACAGTATGGGCAGGGAGTTTATAGCTCTGAACGACGGCAGCTACATTGTTCATGTCAAGGATATGGAAACCGTATATGGGGAGGCTTATTTGATAAGGGACGGCCGTACAACGCAAGTCTGCAGGCATGGGGAATCTGCGCAAATATAGGTTACAAATTGCCGCATAAGATTGCTGCTGATGTAATACAAATGTGGTGGAAAAGAAGGGAATTATATGATATCTAAGTCATAGAATAAATCACATAGATTATGGGGCATTAAGTGAAGTGGGGAAAAGGAGTGGGGGAAAATGGACTTTAGGGGAAAACTGATCGAGCAGAGAAGAAAATGTGGTTTGTCGCAGGAACAATTAGCCGAAAAGCTGGGGGTCTCAAGGCAGGCGGTATCCAGGTGGGAAACGGAAAATACATTGCCCGATGCTTATAATCTGAAGAGAATTAGTAAGTTATTCCATGTGTCTATCGATTATTTACTGGCGGAAGACGACTGTGTTCAGGGAGAGGGGAAAAGCCGCAACGGGATAGATCAAGATATTCATGAGGCATCTGAATACAAGAGGTTAATGTTTTGGTCAGTATTCTTGATCACATTTGGCTTGTTGGGGATTCTGGTATTTTATATTCTTTCAACGCAAATACCCGCAACAGTAATGTTGCCTGAACCTGTTTCGGCGGATACAGTGCAGATGGAAACAAACATAATGACACAGAATGCAGAAACGCTTTACACTCCGCAAAAGGTATATTCTTTCTTCCCATTTCTGGTTTCTTACCATCTACGGGGGGTTGCGGCAGGGTTTACCTGCTTGACAGTCATGGGAGTTCTTCTATTACTATACTGTCTGTGTGCGCGAAAAGGTATATTTAGCATCAAATCACATATCTTGCCAAAGAAAAAGGAAGGGGAAACAATATGAGAAAAGTAAGAAGAATTCTTGGAGTCATGATGGCGTTACTTATGGTGGCGGGCATGAGCCCCAGTGTTTGCGCAAATGATTCAGTAGAAGGAGTTGGCGACACTGCAGTGATTATTGAGGAAGGAGTTTATGAAGGCGAGGAATTAGAGGTTGTTGCAGAGGTGCTGGGGTGTGATATGGTCACAGAGGATGGATATGTTTTGCAAAGCATCTCTATTTTTTTAGTAGTAGATGACAGTGAAACAGAGGTAGTAGTAGATCAGCAAATACCGATGGCAATAGGGGATTATGTTGATGGAGTGACGAAGACGGCATCTAACATATATTTTCCGGACACTCCAATTACAAGTGATTGGTATGATGGTCCGTTGACAAAGCTATCATTAACATTTTCCGAAACAGTTTCTGCAAAATATAGCTGCTCCGCAAGCGTGAGTGCGGATGTTATAAGCGCAGGCGTTGCTTTTGATGTGACGGAAAGTGTTACGAAATCGACAACATGGGAGAGACCCGCTGTATCAAGTACACAGAAGATAAATATTAAGGTGTATGGCGTATATGATAAGTACACCTTTACGGCAAGGAATATTTGGGGAAATGTAAAGGGCCAGGGTACTGCGTATAAGCCGATGGGCCTTTATGTGGCACAAACTACGTATGTAAAGTAATATAATGACACAAGATATGTGTGATTTGAGACAGGAGCTACTTGTTGAATAGCGAGTAGCTCTTTTTTACGTCTTATAGAGGACGAATTCACCTTTGCCAACAGGAAAGTTATCTATAACCAATGCTCTATCATCAATTTTCTGAATATGAAAAGGGGTGGGAGCAATCTCTATTACAAAAATGTTTGAGGTTGCATACGACCGTGATAGTCTGATAAGCTGTAAGACATGTGACAATCTGGAAAGGAGGCACTTATATGGGCACACCCGTTTATTTTGCATAGCGCGGCTATTGCAAATAAAATCATAAGTAATAGCCAGCGCATCCGACTGTAAATAAAGATAACAGGAGACGCAAATGAGCTATTATAGAAAAATTGAATACAAGATCATCCCGGAAGAATCCTATCCGGTGTGGAGGGGATGCCCCGGCTGCGGCAAAAAGACTCATTACAGGAGCACAGAAAAGTTTCGTGTCAACGCCAACGGAAACAAGTTGGACGTTTGGCTGATCTATCAGTGTGAGAAGTGCAGGCATACCCTCAACCTGTCCATCTATGAGAGGCAGGGCACCTTATCCATACCGGGAGACAAGTACATGCTCTTTCTGGACAATAACCGGCAGCTGGCCCGGGAGTACGGCAGGGACATACAGCTGTTCAGGCGCAATAAGGCGGAGGTAGACTTTGAAGGGCTGCGATACCGTCTGGAGATATTGCGGGACGAGATGGAAGCGGCGGAGGAGGAGGGAGCCCGGATCAGGTTGCTGGCACATAACCCTTATGGGCTGAAGATCCGTCCGGAAAGGCAGATCGCCGAACTGTTGGGAGTATCCGGCAATCAGGCTAAAAGGATGCTGCGGGAAGGAGAGATTGAGCTGGAAAAAATCGCTGAATCCTGGCATAGGTGATTTCGTAAAATACCCCTGCGTTTTAGATTGTACTGCGGAGTAAGTTTTGGTATACTAAGTAAAAAGCTATGCGTTTTATCCCACTGAACATAGAGCGCGCCGAAACGAGCGGAAGCTGCCTATAATGCGTTCAGACATGATCTTGAAGTTATAAATAAGACAAGTTGGATAAAGCGCAGGGCAAGTTATTTATGTGACAGAATATTTGATCTGCGGCAGACTAGTGCGAGGAATGATATTATGGCGGGGATAAGTAGCATATTAGCCCTTTTGTGGCTACTCATTATCGTGTTGTTTTCGGTGGCGGCATTTATACTGTTTTTCTTTGCGGTATTTTTGCGCGTACAAAAGAAAAAATGTGGGAACACGGTCCCTGCGTTGCTTGCGGGCATTGGCGTGATCTGCCTGATTCCTTTGGGGATCACCGTCTGCGGAATGGCGATTATTGCTCGGAGGGAGGCGCTGCGGAATGATGAGATCATGGCGGCCATTGAAAATAAAATTTATGTGAGGGAAGACGAATGGAGGCAGGGTTTTGCATATGGTGACAAATATCTGGTTCCGGTAAATATTTTGATGGAGGCCGATAATATCCATGCAAGGGCTGATCTTCACAAAATCGGCGCTTTGGTCATAGAGGATTCGGATGTATATTATACTTTTTATCAGATAGATAATGACAGCGGAATTGCTCTGTATTATGTGAAAGTTTCGTGTTTTGCCGGCGGTGAATACTATTCAAGAACTTTTGTAGATCAGAACGAATATGACGCAATCCTTGATTTTTATGACCATTCCAACCTGTCCCTAACCGCATTGTGGGAGACTGCTCCCAAGGATACCTGGCTGCAAAATAACTGGAAGAAACTGGAACTGGATCTCAGCAGCAAACGTGATGAACTGATATGTTTGTCTCATGATGTTCTGGATGATGTGTCCGATAAAAAGCAGACAAGCAATGCGCTCAGGGATGGCTATGAGGGAATGAGTTTTATGATCGGGTCGGAGGACAAGATTTTGTTTCTCGAGCTGTCTGTACGAACAAACGGGGATGAAGTGATACTGTATTTGAACAAATACAGGGTAGAGGAAGAGATAGTAGAAAAATATAAGGAGATGCTGCTTTCGCTGATGGGGGATGCACAGGCGGAGCTGTTGGAGAGAGCAGATGCGGATAATGAATAGAACAGGGAAACTGTCATATGGGGGCAGTTGCCCTGTTCTATGTGATAAATCTACATGGGACCGACCCGGTACACCACGCAGGCATGGGGTGCTATACTTTCGGAGATTTCCCGCTGAGCCGTGCGGTTTTCCCCGGTCCACAGCTCCCTTAAGGAAACCGTTTCTCCATATCCAAGTTCTTCCAGGGATACGGACAATTCCCTCTGCTCCTCACTGAGGTTGAACAGGGCCACGTAGTGGGCGTCTGCGGCAGGATCATCCGCCCGCCAGATCGCCTTTTCCCCGTCACGGCAGAGCTGACGGGGCTTTACCGAGGGGGGCAGCATAGCCAGCAGATCGTCGTTGGTCAGCAGGCTCAGGGTATCTTCGTCCAGCAGCGTCATCTCCGCGCCGATCATCAGAGGAGAACCGAACAGACACCACAGTGTCATCATCGTGCGGGCCTCGTCCCGGGTAAAGCTGGAGGTACGCTCATGACCGAATCCCTTGCCCAGCCGCCCGATGGGCAGCATGTCGCAGTCGGGATAGCAGCCCTGGGACACATGTTCCTGCCACAGTTCACAGCGGTAGAACATGTTCTTAAGCAGCTCAAAATTGTCCCAGAAATCATCGGTGATACGCCACATATTGGCATGGGTCTCATAGTACCAGGCCTGGTCGATGATGGCGGGGCCTGGGGAAAGGGACAGTACGATAGGCCGTCCGCAGCGCTTTATGGCTGTAGCCAGCATACGTACCTCATCCCGGCAGGAGGGCTGGTCATAGCGGCAGATGTCGTCGCACTTGATAAAATCCACGCCCCAGGAGGCGTACAATTCCATTAGAGAGTCATAGTAGGCCTGTCCCGCAGGCGTATCTTTCACCCCGTACATGTCAGGATTCCAGGGACACACGGAAGAGGCGATGGCCACATCGTTGGCCGTGACATCCGTGCCTTTTACGGCGCAGTGGTGATGGGCGGCGATCCGTGGAATCCCCCTCATGATATGGATGCCGAACTTCAGGCCCAGACCGTGAATATAGTCGGCCAGAGGCTTAAAACCGCATCCGCCCACGCTGGAGGGGAACCGGGCCGGATCAGGCAGCAGACGGGAATACTCGTCCATGGCCACCTCCCCGAAAGGAATGTATTGATGCTCGTCCCGGCGGCTCCCCGCGCCGATGGCGTACCACTCTATATCTATCACGATATATTCCCAGCCGTGCTGTTTCAGATGGGCGGCCATATAGTCCGCGTTGGCTCTCACCTGTTCCTCATTTACGGTAGTATCGTAATAGTCATAGCTGTTCCAGCCCATGGGCGGAGTGGGGGCAAAATCGTTCTTGTTTCTCGTGTTCATGGATAACCTCCTCAAACGGATATTTTGACATCATTATAGTCTTTTTTTCCAAGAAAAGAAAGGACAAATCCCATAATCTTTTTGATAAATCGGTTCCTATAAATATTTTGTCAAAAAAATAACATGAAAAATATAAATTTCTGTTTGAAATCGGTGGAAGAATATGCTATAATGTAAGCGCTTACATATAGGAATTTACTATATTTTGCGGAAAGTAACCAGGTATGGCCGGCGTGCTGGCAGAGCAGGAGGGCTTTGACAGAGAGCCGGGGAAAGAGAGGCGTAGCGTGGAACTGAGAACAGCAGTATCCCCCAGAGATGTAAAACATTATACAACGGACCGTCTGAGAGAGGAGTTTCTGATCCAAAATCTTTTCGTGCCAGGACAGATCAAGCTGGTGTACAGCCACATCGACAGGATCATCACAGGCGCGGCAGTGCCTGTAGAGCCGATCACCCTGACAGCGGGGGAGGAGCTCAGAGCGGAATATTTTTGCCAGAGAAGAGAATTGGGCGTCATCAATATCGGCGGAGCCGGCACCGTTACCGTGGACGGCAAGGTATACAGGGTGGGTTACAAGGAGGCCATGTATATCGGCATGGGTTCACGCGACATCGTATTTGCCAGCGAGGACGGAGCCTGCCCGGCGAAGTTCTATCTGAATTCCGCTCCGGCACACCGCACCTGTCCCACTGTGCTGATCAGGCCCGAGGGCACTCCCGAGGAGGGGGTGGTCATCGTGAAGGATGAGAACAAGGTGGAGCTGGGCTGTCTGGAGGACGCCAATCACAGAGTGATCTGCAAGTATATTCTGCCCGGACAGGTGGAGAGCTGCCAGCTGGAGATGGGCATGACAAAATTGGAGCCCGGCAGCGTCTGGAACACCATGCCCTGCCATACCCATGACAGGCGCATGGAGGTTTACCTGTATTTCGACATGCAGGAGGATGCCTTTGTGATGCATTATATGGGCGAGCCCCAGGAGACGCGCCACATTGTTATGCGCAACGAGGAGGCGGTGATATCCCCCAGCTGGTCCATCCATTCGGGTTGCGGTTCCAGAGCCTATACCTTTATTTGGGGCATGGTGGGAGAGAATCAGGACTTTGACGATATGGACGGCGTGGACAACCGGGATCTGCGCTGACGGGACCCGGATAGAAACATACAACATAACAAAAAAAGGAGAGAGAAAGATGAGCGAATTTACGAATTTCAGCCTGGAGGGCAAAGTGGCACTGGTGACGGGAGCATCCTATGGTATCGGTTTCGCCATCGCTTCCGCCTATGCGGAGGCAGGCGCAACGATCTGCTTTAATGATATCAAGCAGGAGCTGGTGGACAAGGGGCTGGCAGCCTACGCCGAAAAAGGCATCAAGGCCCACGGCTACGTGTGCGATGTGACCGACGAGGCGGGTGTGAACGCCATGGTGGCACAGATCCAGCAGGAGGTGGGTGTGATCGATATTCTGGTAAACAACGCAGGTATCATCAAGCGTATCCCCATGACCGATATGACTGCCGAGCAGTTCAGACAGGTGATCGATGTGGATCTGAACGCGCCTTTTATCGTGTCCAAAGCCGTTATCCCCTCCATGATCAAAAAGGGTCACGGCAAGATCATCAACATCTGCTCCATGATGTCCGAGCTGGGACGTGAGACCGTATCCGCTTACGCTTCTGCCAAGGGCGGTCTGAAGATGCTGACCAGAAATATCTGCTCCGAGTACGGACAGTACAACATCCAGTGTAACGGCCTTGGGCCCGGTTATATCGAGACTCCTCAGACCGCGCCACTGCGCGAGAGACAGGCGGACGGCAGCAGACATCCCTTCGATCAGTTTATCTGTGCCAAGACTCCTGCCAACAGATGGCTAAAGGCGGAAGAGCTGACCGGTCCCGCTGTGTTCCTGGCCTCCGAGGCGTCCAACGCCGTGAACGGCCATATTCTGTATGTGGACGGCGGTATCCTGGCTTACATTGGCAAGCAGCCCGAATAAAAACGGAAACCGCATATTGCAAGAACGGCTGATGACAATGGGGAAACAGGATAAGTGAAAGTAAACATACAAATATTGAACGATGCATACCGAAAGCGGTAGTTGACTTGTCAACTACAGGTGTGCGGGAAGAGGCAAAAATGAAGATAGCGTTGATCAATGAGAACAGTCAGGCGGCTAAAAACGCTCTGATCTGTGACGTTTTAAAAAAAGTAGTGGAACCTATGGGACATGTGGTGTACAATTATGGTATGTACGGCGGGGAGGACCCCCATTCCCTGACTTATGTGCAGAACGGGATATTGGCGGCAGTACTCCTTAACAGCGGCGCGGCGGATTATGTGATCACCGGTTGCGGCACGGGGGAGGGTGCCATGCTGGCCTGCAATTCCTTTCCCAAGGTGTTGTGCGGACACATTGAAAATCCTCTGGACGCCTATCTGTTCTCTCAGGTAAATGACGGCAACTGCGTGGCTCTCCCCTTTGCGGAGAATTTTGGCTGGGGCGGCGAGCTGAATCTGGAATATATCTTTGAAAAGCTGTTCTGCGCTCCCGGCGGCGGTGGCTATCCCAAGGAGAGGGTGGAGCCTGAACAGCGCAACAAGAAGATTCTGGACGGCGTGAAGGAGATCACCCATATGGATATGGTGACGATTCTTGAAAAACTGGACAGGGAGCTGGTAAAAGGCGCACTGTCGGGAGAGCGGTTTGAAGAGTATTTCTTCGCCAACTGTAAATGCGACCAGCTGGCGGCCTGTGTGAAACAGATCCTTGCCTAAGTCATGCGCATGAGACGGCATAAGGTGTAGCCGGACGCGGTCTGCCGAGGGGCAGACGCAGATATGGGAGAGCAGGAGAAGATTTCCATGCCGTACCCCCAAATATGATTTTGCGTATATCGCGGAAAAGCCAGCGGTATGCAGGAAAGAGGTTATTATGAACAGTGTTTTAGAGAAACTGAGCAAGATTGGTATTGTACCCGTAGTAAAGATCGACCGGGCCGAGGATGCGGTGCCTCTGGCCAAGGCGCTGTGTGCCGGAGGACTGCCCTGCGCGGAGGTGACTTTCCGCACGGACGCGGCGGCGGCGGCCATCAAGGCCATGACCGGGAATTTCCCGGATATGTGCGTGGGCGCAGGCACCGTGCTGAATGCGGAACAGGTGGACGCCGCTGTGGAGGCAGGTGCGCAGTTTATCGTCAGCCCGGGCTTAAATCCCAAGACAGTCAAGTACTGTCTGGAGAAGAATGTGCCCATCACTCCCGGCACTTCCAGTCCATCCGATATCGAGCAGGCTATTGAGCTGGGACTGGATGTGGTGAAGTTTTTCCCGGCGGAGCAGTCCGGCGGTCTGGCCAAGATCAAGGCCATGGCGGCACCCTATGTAAACATGAAATTCATGCCTACCGGCGGTATCAACGCAAAGAATCTGACTTCTTATCTGGACTTTAACAAGATCATCGCCTGCGGCGGCTCCTGGATGGTGCCCGGCGATCTGATAAGTGCGGGAGAGTGGGATAAGATCGAGCAGCTTACCAGGGAGGCCGTACAGACCATGCTGGGCTTTGAACTGGCTCATATCGGCATCAACTCCGAGAGCGCCGAGGAGGCGGAGAAGATTGCCAGGAGATTTTCCTTTATTTTCGGTATGCCTGTGAAGGTGGGCAACAGTTCTGTGTTTGCCGGTACGGAGGTAGAGGTGAACAAGACGCCTTATCTGGGAAAGCACGGACATATCGCCATCAGGACCAATTATATCGACAGAGCCGTGAGCTACCTGACCGGTGTGCTGGGCGTGGAGATCGCGGAGGATACGGCCAAGAGAGATGCCAAGGGCAATCTGAAAGCCATTTATCTGAAAGAGGAATTTGGCGGATTCGCGCTGCATCTGGTGCAGAAGTAGGCGGCAACGTAACGCAGAATATATACAGCAAAGAAAGGAAATGAACCAATGGCAAAAGTAATTACAATGGGTGAGATCATGCTGAGACTGTCCACCCCCAACAATGAGAAATTTATTCAGGCAGACGAGTTTGACGTGTGTTATGGCGGCGGCGAGGCCAATGTGGCCGTATCCCTGGCCAACTATGGACATGACGCGGAGTTTGTCACCGCCGTGCCCGACAATGAGATCGGCGAGTGCGCGGTGGCGGCCCTGAGAAAGTACAATGTGTCCACAAAGCATATCGCGAAGTGTGGCGAGAGACTGGGTATCTATTATCTGGAGAGCGGTTCCGCCATGAGACCTTCCAAGGTTGTATATGACAGAGCCCATTCCTCCATCTCCACGGCCACGGAGGCGGATTTTGATTTTGACGCTATCTTTGAGGGCGCGGATTGGTTCCATTTCACAGGTATCACGCCCGCCGTGTCCGACAGCGCGGCGGAGCTGACCGAGAAAGCGCTGGTGGCGGCGAAAAAGCACGGTGTGAAGGTGTCCGTTGACCTGAACTTCCGCAAGAAACTGTGGTCCTCCGAGAAGGCCCAGAAAGTTATGAAGAATCTTATGAAATATGTGGATGTATGCATCGGCAACGAGGAGGACGCGGAGCTGGTTCTGGGCTACAAACCGGGCAAGACCGATGTGACCAGCGGCGATCTGGAGCTGGCGGGCTACAAGTCCATCTTTGAGCAGATGGTGGCGGACTACAATTTTGAGTACTGCATTTCCTCCCTGCGGGTGAGCCATTCCGCTTCCGACAACGGTTGGTCCGCATGTATCTACTCCAGAGACACCAAGGAGTTCTATCACTCCAAGGAGTACAGCATCCATCCCATCGTTGACCGGGTGGGCGGCGGCGACTCCTTTGCCGGAGGTGTGATCTGCGGCCTGCTGGACGGCAAGGATTTCAAGGCGGCACTGGAGTACGGTGTGGCAGCATCCGCGCTGAAACATACCATCCCCGGCGACTTCAACCTGGTGTCCCGGAAAGAGGTAGAGACTTTGGCGGGCGGCGATGCCTCCGGAAGAGTGCAGCGATAATATACGGCAAAGATACGCAAAAAAAGCGCGCCGGGTCATCAGTCGGCGCGCTTTTTCATCTTATTGTTTTATCGCGAGTTCAGTCGCAATGTTGTACATAACATTACCTAATAGTCTAGTTGATATGCCGCTTGATAGCATCAAAGCTTTCCTTGCTGATAACATGCTCTATGCGGCAGGCATCTTCGGCGGCGATCTTGGGATCTACTCCCAGACGGGTCAGCCATTCGGATAAAAGCTCATGTCGCTCATAGATCATGTCGGCAATTTCCTTGCCGCTCTCCGTAAGGTAAATAAATCCCTCTCTGGTCACGGTGATATGATTTTTCTCCCGGAGATTTTTCATGGCCACGCTGACGCTGGATTTTTTAAAGCCCAACTCCTCTGCTATATCAACGGAGCGTACCACCGGCTTGCATCTGCTAAGTATAAGAATTGTCTCCAGGTAATTTTCTGCTGACTCGCTGGTATTCATATTCCCTATCATTCCTTTCCCGGATTGCCTGTTCCACCCGTTTGAGGAGAACTGCTGTTATCAGTATAGCATACCAGAAAAATATCGGCAATCGAAAATTTCGCGCTATGTATCATCACTTATTGTCCGGCTTTTCAAAGGGATGGGTATGTGATATTATTAAAGTGCGCTGGGCAAAAAAAAGTGTTGCTTTAGTCACACTTGAGAAACATTCATACACTGAAAAGGATTGAAAACTTGTGATTTTTATGGAGGGATAACATGAATATTCTGGTCATAGACAGTCAGGGCGGAGGAATGGGAAAGCAGTTGGTGAGCGCCGTCAAACAGCAGCTGGTGGGTGCCCATGTCACGGCGGTGGGCACCAACAGCACGGCTACGGCGGCCATGCTCAGGGCCGGGGCGGACGCGGCGGCCACCGGCGAGAATGCGGTGATCGTGGGATGCCGCAAGGCGGATGTGATCGTGGGTCCCATCGGGATTGTGATCGCGGACGCGATGTATGGGGAGGTAACGCCCGCCATGGCTTTGGCAGTGGGACAGAGCCGGGCTAAGCGGGTATTGATACCGGTGAACCAGTGCGACAATATCATTGCCGGCGTGACACAGCAGCCTCTGGGAAATCTGGTTGAAAGCGCCGTGGCTCATATTAAAAGCTGTCTCTCGTTTAATTCTTAATATTTTGTAAAGTGTGTTTACAAAGTAGACAATAAGTGATATGTTTACATAGTAAACAATAGAAGACTCTGTTTACAATGTGACAATCGGAGGTAGAGTATGAAACGAGGATTATGGAAAAAAGTAGCAGCATTGTCGCTGGCTGCGGTTATGAGCTTGGGACTTGCAGCCTGTGACGGCGGCGGAAACGGAGACCAACAGGGCGGCGGCCAGATCGGAACCGGAGGCAATAATGTGGTCGGCGGCGGGCAATCCGGTCAGGCGGGCAAGGAGAATGTCTATTCTTATCAGGAACTTAATGTGCTTGACCGCCATGACAATGTGCTCGACATGTGTTATCTGGACGGTAAACTGTATCTGCTGACGGATAGGTATGGCGGCTCCGGTGAGGAGATCGAAGGGGGAAACGCCTTTGGCTTTTACAGGGCCAACGCCGACGGCTCGGACTGCAGTTTTGTGAAATTGGCGTTTCCGGAGAGAGAAGAGACGGGCAGCTGGATCAACAGCAGTATGATCTCTGACGCAGGCAGTGTTTTTGCCGTGGTGGGCAGCAGCTATGAGGATGTCTCCGACCCGGAAAACCCGGTCTATAAGGATCGCACTTTTTTGGACTGCTGGGACATGGAGGGCAATCTGAAATGGTCTAAACGGCTAGATTCCGACAATACGGAAGAATGGATTTACTTTAATCAGCTGTTGGACGGCGGCGAAGGCAGAGCGCTGACCATCATGGGAGGAGACAAACCCCAAGCGGTACTCTATTCCGCGCAGGGAGAGGAGATCAGCCGCAAAGAACTGACTGACGGGATATTTGATCGTTCCGGCAGTATGTATACCGGAGATGACGGCAAACTGTTGGTGACGTACTTTGACGAGGATTATGTAAAGCGTTATATCACCGACTTTGATCTGGAAACCGGTCAGATCGGGGAAGCATGCGAACTGCCTTTCAGCAACAGTTATACTGTCAACAAGGGGCAGAACACGGATCTGCTGCTGACGGATGCCATGGGAGTATATACATGGAACATCGGGGACAGCGAGCCTAAAATGATGATGAATATAGTAAATTCGGATCTACCTGCCCATGAACTGAATCTGGTGCAGTTGGTTGACGATCAGCATTTTGTGGCATTGTATAATGACCTGGGCAGCTGGCAACAGAAATGCGCTTATTTTACCTATGTGGACCCTGCAAGTATACAGGACAAAGCGGAGCTGGTGCTGGGAGGCGTGTATATCGGCGCGGATATCAAGGCCAAGGTTATAGCGTTTAACAGAGCCAGTGACCGGTACAGGATCATGCTGAAAGATTATAGCGCATACAATACCGGCGAGGACTGGATGGCCGGACAGACCCGGCTGAACAACGATATTATGATCGGACAGATGCCGGATATCATGATACTGAATGATATGACCAGCTATGTCAACTATGTATCCAAGGGAGTGCTTGCGGACATCGGTCAGATGCTGGCGGATGATCCGGAACTGGGGCAGCTGGAATATCTCCAGAATGTGAGGGATGCTTATAGCGTGAACGGAACTCTGTACGCGGTGGTACCCAGCTTTAGCGTACGTACTATGATAGCCAAGAAGTCGCTGGTGGGAGACCCTGCGTCCTGGACTATGGCTGACATGGAGGCGGTGCTCGCCACGATGCCCGAGGGAGCCTCGGCCTTTGGCAGTATGATCCGTGAAACTTTTATCTATCAGATGATCAGTTACTCGGGGCAGGATTTTATCGATATGGAGAGTGGTCAGTGCAATTTTAACAGCCAGAGTTTTATCGATATGCTGGAGTATGCAAAAACATTGCCGAAAGAGGACCCTCAGAATTATGATGAGGAATACGATTATTATCAGTACCGGGAGAACCGCAGCCTGCTGTTTGACCTGTATATCAGCAATATTAAGGACAGTAAATACCAGATCAAAGGAAATATGGGCGAAGAGATATCTTTTGTAGGTTTCCCCACAGCGGATTCCAACGGTTCGACTTTGGGCGCAGGCGGCTACATCTTTATGATCTCCGCCAAATCCGGGCAGCAGGACGGCGCGTGGCAGTTTGTCCGCCAGTTTCTAACTCCGGAGTACCAGAACGGTACGGAGATCTACGATATGCCGGTGCTGAAGTCAGCCTTCCTGGCTAAGGCTCAGGAGGCCACAGAGCGTCCTTACTGGACAGACGAAAACGGAAATAAGGAATACTATGACGATACCTGGTATGCCAATGGGGAAGAGATCATTCTGGAGCCGTTTACCCAGGAGGAGGTAGATGCCATGTGTGAGTTTATCTACACGGTGAACCGCACGGCATATGACAATGAATTTGTCCGCAATATTATCGCGGAGGAGGCGGAAGCATATTTTGCGGGGCAGAAGACCGTACAGGACGTGGTGGATATCATTCAGTCCAGAGTGCAGGTTTATGTGAATGAGAATCAGTAAACAGTGCATTTCCGCAGTACGTTTTCAAAATACATTTTCAAAATACATTTTCATATAGAAGGGGCTATAAAAGTATGAGACGAGTTAACATTTTTGCCACAGGCATGACCGTCATGTGCCTGTTGGCCGGATGCGGAAATGTGGGGGGAACACCGGCTGAGAGCAGCGATGAAACAGTGGTGGAAAACTCCTCAGAGGATGCGGCGGCAATATTTGAAACGGATTTGAGTGAAGAGGAACAGGCATTCTTTACGGCCTTTATCCAAGAGAAAGAAAATTATGGATTTCTTCTGTCGGAGTATGATGCGCCCCAGGATGTGATGATCTGGGAGGTTTTGTATAGCGGCGCGGGATTTGGAGAAGGGATACCGGAGGAAGATAAAGCGCTTTACCTTGAAAAGTCTCAGCAGGAAGAAATATATACGGACTGCTTAAAGATGACCCGGCAGGATATTGACAGTTTTCTTCAAAGAAAACTGGGTGTGGGGCTGGATGAAATGAGCAATCCTTTGGAAATGGTGTATCTCGAGGAGACGGACGCCTATTACAACCAGGCGGGCGATACCAATTACGTTCCTTTCGCATGTACGGGTGGAACCAGACAGGGAGATACCTATACATTGCATTTTACCCCTGCGGCTGACTGGCCGGAGGGAGAACCAGACAGGGAGACGATCCTCTTAAAAACGGGAGACGGATATCGGTTTGTGTCAAATCATATATTAACAAAGTAATTTGAATACGGTGCAAAACCGGAACCGAAAGGGTCCGGTTTCGCACCGTATTGCAGTTGTAAGTATAAAAAATGCGCTGAAAAATAAATGGTGCTTGACTATAAACCTTGTTGATACCTTATATTGTAGGGGAAACTATAAGGTGACGGTATATACAGAACAGGGCAGGAGGCAGAGAGCATGACAATTAAAGAGGCAGAAAAGAGGACGGGATTAACACGTTCCAATATTCGTTTTTATGAAAAGGAAAAGCTTATAGTACCCTCCAGGAATAACAATAACGGATATAGGGATTATTCGGAGGCGGATATTGATAACCTAAAAAAGATAGCGTATCTGCGTACATTGGAAATTCCGGTAGAAGAAATACGCCGGATTATATCTGGTACAGTGCCTATGGAGCAGGTGATCAAAAAGCAGGTGGAAGTGATCGGTGAGCAGATTAGGAGTCTAAGCAGAGCGAAAACCATGTGTGAAAAAATGCTTGAGAGCGGAAAGATCAGCTATGAGGAATTGCAGATCGAGAAATATTTGACGGACCCTAAAACCTATTGGGGAGAAAATAGAGCGGTGTTAAAGCCGGATTCGGTGAGCTTTTTGTTTTTATGGGGAAGTTTTATGACATGGTCTGCAATCACGCTTATCTGTTTGACGATCGGGATTCTGTCTTATGCAAAACTACCGGAAGTAATACCCGTGCAGTGGAGCCATGGAATGGCAGTATTGTGGGTAGATAAAGTATTCGTCTTTGCATACCCGTTGGCCTGTATCCTGCTCCGGTTTTTTATAAGGCCCATAATTTATATGCGCCTGCTGATGAATCGTCCCTACGGAGAACCTGTAACGGAGTATTTGACCAACTACCTATGCTTTGTGGCACTGTCAGTAGAACTGTTTTCCGTATTGTTTGTTTTTGGATTTGTAAAAAGCGTGGTAGCGGTTATTGCCATGGATACCGCTGTATTTTTGGGGATACTGCTTTTGGCGATGGTCAAGACCGGTCTGTATTCCGGCTCAAAGGGTGGGCATGTGTAAGAATTCCGGTTATCGGCCTTTTAGAAAAGAAAAAGCTGAAAGTTTCGATTTCCAAAGCTTTCAGCTACATTGTATTCAATGCAAGAGATGGGACTTGAACCCACACGACATTGCTGCCACCAGATCCTTAGTCTGGCCTGTCTGCCAATTCCAGCACTCTTGCCTGTTGATAGATTTCCTCGGTTTGGTTCATCTGACGAACTCACCCAAGCAGATAATATACTAACATCTCAGACGGAAAATGTCAATGCCTTTTGCATAAATTTTGGTTGTCAGTAGTCGGAATGTATGATAAAATAATAGCATATAAAATCTGTTTGAGCAGAAATAACAGGAAACGAGGTTGATTAAGTCGTAATGGATAATGGAAATACATTTTTGGAGCAGGCCATGCGGATTCCCCAGTTGGAGCAACTGTTTGTAGTATTCGGGGCAGGTACCCGGCTGCCGTTTGCGACCTGTGACGAGGAAGACTTCACCGATCAGATATGGACATTTGTGGAGGAGGAGAAAGCAAAGCATTATGCGGATGTGCGTAGGGAGAATTTTGGGGACGCGCTGGCGGTGGTGAAAGTTACGCAAGAACATATGTTGCCGTTTTTCAGCAGCCTGTTCGCGTACGGTATCGATGTCATCATGTTTCAGGAGGAGGAGCGCCTGACAGGCTTGCCGCTGGACAAGCTGGTCAAACGTCCGGATATGTCCCAGATACCGGAGGAAAGGAGACCGTTTCTCAATCCGCAGATGCAGCTTTCCGGCATTCATTTCATGCAGGAGATGCATCGCAAGGAGCGCAATGCCCAGGCTCTGCATGAGTATGAGGAGGAGATGGCGGTAAACATTGTGCGCAGCCGCTTTCTGGTGCCTCATGAGATCGACGGGGACGCGCCTTTGCCGGATGGCTCCAATATTAGGATTCCCTGTGTAAAAAACAAGGAAGGTCAGATGTTTCAGCCTATCTTTACGGACGGACAGGAACTGATCAAGTTTGACAGAGACAAAAAACTCCGTGCCAGCGCTATAGCTTTCACGGACATTCAGAAGGCCATGGGAAAAGAAGTTATGGGCATCGTGATCAATCCCATGAGTCTGAATATCATATTGATGGCAGATAAGATCCCCGCGCTGATCGAGAGATTCAAACCTGCTGAGTAGTGAGGGAAGTTGAGGGGTGTACCGACTATGCGAAGAACGGAAATAAAGCAGAACTTTGAGGCATTCTGCGGAGTTGCGGAACAGTTTGCGACATGTATGAATGATTATCTCTATGTGTATGATATCATGAATGATACTTATTTTATCACAGAAGGCGCGGCAGAGCGGTTTGCTTTACCGGGATGTCTGTTTCATGATGTGACAGAGAATTTGAGAGCATGTGTACATCCGGATGATTTTCCCATGCTACAGGATGATCTGAATCTGCTGCTGGCAGGCGCGAAGGCGGAACATGAGCTGCGCTACCGGTGGCTGGACAGGGACGGTGTTCCGATCTGGATCATCTGCAGAGGGCGAGTGTTGCAGGGGGAGGAAGGGCAGCCCTGGCTGATGCTGGGCTGTATCAATGAGATCGGCCAGAAACAGAAGGCGGACAATGTCAGTGGACTGTTGGGAGTGTCTTCTTTACAGGAGCATTTAAAGCAGGCGGCCGCAATCACAGATGGATTTGTATTACGAATCGGAATTGACGATTTTAGGATTATTAATGAAAGATTGGGCGTGGACTATGGGGATAAGGTGCTGCGCCAGGTGGCACAATGTATAGAGAGACGCCTTTTGCCGGGACAAAATGTGTATCGGATGATCTCAGATGAATTCCTTGTGCTGGATGTGGTGGGTATTGACTACGAGGAGATTAAGGAACTGTACTGCAATATTCGTCAGGAAGTGGAGCAGGCTATCATCAGCTACAACTATGAAGCGGTTTACACCATTTCCGGAGGGATCGTCAATATAAGGGACATGCAGAAGGCGGATTATGAGGAGATTACCCGTTTATCCGAATTTGCTCTGGGACAGGCCAAGCGCAAGGGGAAGAATCAGGTATATATGTTTGACCAGAAGGATTATGAGGCGTTTCTGCGTTCAAGGGCTATCAGCAGGAGCCTGCGAAAAGCGGTGTCCAATGATTTTATGGGACTGGATCTGTATTTTCAGCCTCTGGTCTATACCGATACGGAGGAGTTGTACGGGGCGGAGGCACTGCTGCGCTACCGGATGCCGGACGGAGAGAAGATCTCTCCTCTGGAGTTTATCCCCATACTGGAGGAGAGCGGTTTGATCCTGCCAGTGGGAAAATGGATCATACGTAAAGCGGCGGATATGTGCAAAGTATGCAGGACAAAATACCCGCAGTTCCGCGTCAGTATCAATCTCTCCTATATTCAGTTGTCTAAGGGTCCTGTTTTCGCAGAAGTCATGGATGCGCTGAAGGAGACCGGGCTGCCGCCGGACGCTTTGATCATGGAGCTGACGGAAAGCGGCTATCTGGAGAACAGTATCAACGTTCAGAAAGCATGGAGCAAGTTTAAGGAGGCGGGTATTCAGATCGCGCTGGATGACTTCGGAACCGGCTATTCCAATCTACAGAATATCGGACGATTTAATCCGGATATTGTGAAGATCGACAGGAGTTTTACGCTGAAAGCTTTGCAGCACAGCTATGAGCGTCAGCTTTTGAGCCACATCATCAATATGGTACATAGCATCAATCTGCGCATTGTAATAGAAGGCGTTGAGGAGAAGGAGGAACAGCAGCAGGTCATGGAGCTGGGGTCAGACTTTATCCAGGGATACTATTACAGCATGCCCTGTTCCAGAGAGGAATTTCTCAGAAAATACCGGATCGTGTAGTGAAAAGCGTGCGGCTGCTCATCAGTCCGCACGCTTTTTTACGGGACAATGTACATCAGTCATAGCTTTTTAGCGCGCGCCGGACACCGATCACCACCGGAGGAATCAGCAAAATGTGGCAGATTATGCCGGGAACGGCGGTTACAAAGGCCCCGGACAGGAACATGGGGAATGTGAAAGCAGGACCTATCACCTTGCCCAGCATGAAACGGACTGCTCCCCAAACGATGCGTCCTCCCAGCATGGCTCCTATCAGAGAGACATACATATAGGGAATCTTTTTAGGCAACAGCCTCAGCAGAGCACCGGAAAGAGCGCCGTATGTGGCCAATTCAAACGACATGGCCAGACCGGTGGGAATGGCAGTGGGCGCGCCAAACAGCAGAAAACGCAGCAGCGGCGCCATAAAACCGACGACCAGGCCGTATGGCCAGCCACAGAGCAGGCCGCACAGCAGCACCGGTATATGCATGGGTGACAAGGCCTTTCCGATCTGCGGGATCTGCCCGGTAAGAAAAGGCAGTATCATACACAGGGTCAGACAGACGGCGGATAGACAGAGTTTTTGCAGATTTTTGTTCATATCATTCTTCCTTTCTAATGGCAGATAGTTTCTGGCGTTTTTCCTTCCGGCATAAAAAAAGCACCCGTACCCTTCGGGGCGCAGATACCTTCCTGGTAAAATAAGTAAAATGCTCCGCATTTAATCTGCTAAGCAGAGATTGCGCAGAGCGCACGGAACTAAGGTAAAACGAGTGAAATACTCTACATGTAAATAGATATACCGGGTGTGCGCCGGGGCGCATAGGTTATACGATATATGCAGGCTTCTGTCTGCCGGGCTGCTTCTGCAAGCTACGATTTACTGTATCACATATTTTAAATAAAGTCAAATAAAGTATGTCTGTGTGATTGGGAAGAGGTTTCGGCCTCTTCCTTTTATTTTGCCAACTAAAATTTTATACTAACATGTCTGCCAATTTCCAGAGAAAAGATCGCGGAAAAAAATCCCGGAAAAAATTTTAAAATAGCTATTGACATTTTCTGGCGGATGGTGTAATATACATTTTGTTCGCAGGAGTGGCGGAATTGGCAGACGCGCACGGTTCAGGTCCGTGTGGTGGCAACACCTTGAGGGTTCAAGTCCCTTCTCCTGCATGACGAGCATCGAAAGAGGAAATCGAAAGATTTCTTCTTTTTTTGTTTCATGCATATGGCTGTAACCTTTTTCCTGCAATACTGTCTAATACAGATGTAGCCGGAACCGTGCTACAGAGCCGGTTTGATGCTCTGTAAGACGGGCTAAATACGGATTATTGCAGTGACACAGGCATGTGTCTGTAACATGCGGAAAAGAGGTAGACATGAGAAGAAAATGGGGACAGCTGTTGGGAGTCATTCTGGCAGGCAGTATGCTGGCGGGTTGCGGCCGGGCGTCTGGGGCCGGACAGCCATTGACGGCGGAAAACGGGATGCCGCCGGGTCAGGCCATGCAGACAGGGGACGAGGAAGCCGTTGATAACCGGCAGTCTGCCGAAGATGAGGAAACCGCCGGGAGCGGACGACTAGCCGAAGGTGAGGAATCTGTGGAGAGCGAGCGTTCTGCGGGGAACGGGGAGCCTATGGCAGCAGATGACAAAGTGGGATGGAACCGGGAGGACAGCAGCGATGTGGATGCGCTGCGCGCTTTCTCCTGGCAGCTGATGACGGAAAACATGGAGCAGGAGAATCCCATATTGTCTCCCGTTTCCGCCTATCTTGCACTGGGCATGGTGGGAATGGGTGCGCAGGGGGAGACAGAAGAGGAATTTCGGGAACTGCTGGGCAGCAATATGCCTGGGGTGTCCCAAAGGCTGATGGAGCGCTATCCCCGGGAACAGGAGGGAATGACGCTGGCCATCGCCAATTCTGCCTGGGTGGACCGGCAGCTAGCGCTGGAGGAAAAGTGGATCAGGGATGTTGAGGAGATCTTTCACGGAGAGGGCCGAAAGGGCGTACTCTCCAGTGAGGAGGTCATGGAACAGATCAACGGATGGTGCAGTGAGAACACAGAAGGATTGGTTCCGAGGATGCTGGATAAACCGCTGGATATAACTACCCGGCTTGTCCTGCTGGACGCGGTATATTTTAAAGGAGATTGGCTGGTACCGTTTGAGGCCGGTAAAACCATTCAGTATCCCTTTACCAAGGAGGACGGTACGGAGAAAAAAGTGGATACCATGAGCATGTGGGAGACAGACCAGAGGTATCTCCACAGTGAGCTGGGAGAGGGAGTTCTGCTGCCCTATCAGGGTGAGGATTTTGCCTATGTGGCCATATTGCCCAGGGAAGGTATGGAAGTGCGGGAACTACAGCGGCAGCTGACGCCGGAGGCGCTGGCCAAGCTGCTGGAAAGTGAAAATCAGGAGCTTTGCAATCTGCGTCTGCCCAAGTATGAGGTCAGTTTTGAACGGGAATTGAACGACAGCTTACAGGCTATGGGACTGATCCGGGCTTTTGACGACGATCAGGCGGACTTTTCCGGGCTGGAAAAAGCAGAACAGGGCAGTTCTCTCTATATAAGCTTGGTAAAGCAGAAAGCGGTATTCCGGGTGGACGAGAAGGGGACGGAAGCTGCCGCAGTGACGATGGTGACTCTGGACAAGTGCGCGGCTCTGGTAAGTCCTCAGCCTCGGGAGCTGTATTTTGACAGGCCTTTTGTATATATGATTTTGGATACGGAGACACAGGTTCCGCTCTTTGTTGGCATTATGGACGATCCCGGCTGACGGGACGCGGCGTGATTTATATATATTTAACTTTTTTTTCCTGACAATATCTGGTATGATATAGAAAGCAGATTTTTGAATGTTTTGGCAATACTCATTCTAGGAAAAGAAAGAGGGAATATACTGATGAACAGGGTAAAGCGGATCAGGAAACAGACGGACAACCGTTTCTTAAATCTCTATGAATTTGAGGCGGAGCACAGGGACGGGAAGACGACGCCGTATTTTGTGGCCTCCCGGGCAGGAAACCGGGAAGAACTAAAGGCTCTGTGCCATGATGAGCACTCGGACGGGGTGATCATCTACGCTGTCTATGGGGAAAAGAAGGATAAAGTGGTGTTGGTCCGCCAGTTCCGCTACCCGATCAACGATTATATTTACGAGTTTCCCGCCGGGCTGGTGGAGCAGGGGGAGGATATGTTCGATGCCGGCGTCCGGGAGATCTATGAGGAGACCGGGCTGAAATTCACCCCCAAAAAGGTGGACAGGGCATATGCCAAGCCCTATTATACCACAGTGGGTATGACGGACGAGTGCTGCGGCACGGTGTACGGTTACTGTGAGGGTACGCCCAGCAACAGCCACCAGGAGGACTCGGAGGACATCCAGATCGTGCTGGCGGACAGAGAGGAGTGCAGGCGGATATTGCGGGAGGAGAATGTAGCGATCATGTGCGCCTACATGTTGATGCATTTCATCCACAGCGCGGAAGAAGATCCGCTGGCTTTTACGGAAGAGATATGAAGATAGGGAGGTGAGCGATATGGCGGCGGAGCAAAAGCGTACAGAGGATTGGTATCGGCTGGATCTGTCGGCCATCGTTTATCCCACACTACAGCGGCGGGATTTTTCCTCCGTGTACCGGCTGTCGGTTGTCCTGAAGGAGGAGATAGACCCGGATGTATTGCAGCAGGCGGTGGATCAGGTCATGCCCCGTTTTCCCACTTACAAGGCGGCCATACGAAAGGGAGTATTCTGGCGGTATCTGGAGCCGAACAACAGGCCCGGTCCCTTTGTACAGCCGGATGTGAAAAACCCCTGCCAGCCCATGCATTTTAAAGTCAACAACCGTTATCTGGTGCGGTTTTACTATTACGGAGGGCGGATTGCCCTGGAGGCCCATCACAGCCTGGGGGACGGCACCGGCGGCATGTGTCTGCTGATGACGGTGACGGCCCGGTATCTGTATCTGAAATATCAGGCGCATATCAGACCGGAGGGCTTTGTACTGGATATCGGCAGTCCGCCGGACCCGGAGGAACTGGAGGACGCGTACATGCGGTACGCCAATGCGAAGGTGTGTCCGCCCAGGCCGGGAGAAAAGGCGTTCCGGGTCAGAGGCACGATGGAGCCTTTTTATACATTAAATATCGTAGACGGGATCATGTCGGTAAGCCAGGTGGTGAAGGTGGCCAAGGGTTATCAGGCCACGGTGACCGAGTACCTCAACGCAGTTCTGATCTATGCGCTGATGCAGAAACAGGAGCAGGAGAAGAGCCGCAGACAGAAACCGGTGAAGATTGCAATGCCCGTAAACCTGCGTCGTTTTTTTCCCTCAAAGACGCTGCGGAACTTTATCACCATGATCTATCCGGGGATAGATCCCAGACTGGGGGAATACACTTTTGCGGAGATCGTGGAGCAGGTGCATCACTATATGCGCTATTATCTGAACGAAAAACTGCTGCGGGGAGATATCACCACCAACGCGGCTACCCAGCGCCATCCACTGATCCGTGTGGTGCCCCTTTTTATCAAGGATTTTGTGGTGCGGCAGTTCTATACCAAGGTGCAGGATAAGAATTCTTCCGCCGGACTGACCAATATGGGGGCGCTGCGGGTGCCGGATGGCATGAAACCCTATATCCGGCGATTTGATATCTATATGGGTCAGCCATTTTCCTCCAGGACCAACTGCGCGATCATCAGCTACGAGGATGTGCTGACCGTGAATTTCGCCAGCAGTATCATCGAGGCGGATGTGGAGCGGTACTTTTTCAGAAAGCTGGTACAGGACGGCATCCATGTGAAGATCGAGAGCAATCGGGCATATGCGGAACCCGGAATATAAGGCTCTAAAACAGCATATGCGGAACTCTGAATAAGAAAGGCGGAACAATGTCATATTGTGTAAACTGCGGTGTGGAACTGGACGGTGCCCTGGAGCAATGTCCGCTGTGCAACACACCTGTGATCAATCCGCGGGAGTTATCCCGCCAAAAAAGCAAGTCCCCCTTTCCGGCGGAAAAAGGAACGGTGGAGACGATCCGGCGCAAGGATCTGGGCATACTGACTTCCAGTATTCTCGGGGCCACGGCAGTGGCATGCGGCGTATTGAATCTGCTGGTGTTCACCGGAGTGGCATGGTCGTTGGCCGTCATTGGCGCCTGCCTGCTGGTGTGGGTCATGATGGTGCCGCTGGTGATCGACAGCCGCCAGCCCATCTATCTTTCCCTGCTGTTTGACGGAGTGGCCTGCGGGCTGTATCTCTTTATGCTGAGCTTTCTCACAGCCGGGCAGGAATGGATGTGGGGGCTGGGGATTCCCATTGTGATCCTGGCCACGGTAATCTCTGAACTGCTGACCATATGCATTAAGAACCTGCCAAGCTCCTTTTTAACCAACGCCCTGTATGTGGTGAACGCGGTGGGGCTGCTCTGCCTGGGGCTTGAGATATTGATCGATCTGTATGTGTCAGAGCACATTGCGCTGAGCTGGTCCGCGGTGGTGCTGACCGTGATGATCTGTGTGGACGCCATGCTGATCACTGTACTGTCCAGAAGGCGGCTGCGCAATGAGGTGCGCAGAAGACTGCACTTTTAATCGAGATACGAAACTCTAATTGGAGGATACAATGGGAAAAAAGGTAAGCAGCCGTAATCAGCGTCTGATGCAGCTGGTCAGGCGGGCCCACGGGTTGGTGGAAAACCCCGATATCGAGAAACACAGGCAGTCCCAGAACCATATCGGAGAGATATTGGGCAATACCAGAGAAATACATTATGAGGAAATAAAGATCGGTGAGATGGACGCAGAGTGGGTGTCGGTGAACCGCGCGCACATGAAAAAATACGTGATCCTGTACTGCCACGGCGGCGGGTATTCCACGGGCAGCCGCAAGTATGCCCGCACGCTGACATCCAAGCTGGCTTCTTCCACTTTTATGGACGTGCTGTGTTTTGACTACAGGCTTGCTCCGGAATATCCCTATCCGGCGGCTCTGGAGGATGCGCTGAAAGCATGGGATTATCTGATGCTGCTGGGCTATGGGGCCAGAGAGGTGATCGTGGCGGGGGACTCCGCCGGAGGTAACATGGCGCTGGCATTGGTATTGCAGCTAAAGAGTCAGCGGCGTCTTCTCCCCAGAGGGCTGGTGCTCATGTCGCCATGGACGGACCTGACCTCATCGGGGGAATCCTTTCAGGCCAGGGCGGAGGTTGACCCGGTGCTGAACGCGGAATATATTGACCGCATGATACAGGCATACGCCCAGGGGCAGGATATGGAAGATCCGCTGATCTCCCCGCTCTTTGGAGATTTTGAAGACTTCCCGCCCGCCTGTATCCAGGTGGGAGACAATGAGATCCTCTACAGCGATGCCCGGCGTTTGTATCTGCGGATGCTGGAAAAGCATGTTTCGGTGCGGTTTGAACATTTTCCGGGGATGTGGCATGTGTTTCAGATGTCTCCTTTCAAGACGGCTTATGAGGCCATGGACCGTATCGCGGGATTTATCTATGATATATGCAGATGACATATCATCCATATGTCCGGTGGGGGCATGTGGATGATACTTTTTTATAAAAGAAAAAGGATTTTAAAAAATATTGCAGAATATATCAAGTAGGAGACTGTGTGAACTGAAAATGGTGAGAGCGGACTGATGCAGGAGAACCTGCAGGAAAGGCAGAGTGCAGATGACGATACGGGAGAATCTGGAGCGTTGGGAGAAGGAGTATTTGAGTCCCTATGCCTCTCTTAGCATGAATTCCAAGGGCAGGGACAGGGACGAGGAGCAGTGTGACATCAGGCCGGTGTTTCAGCGGGACCGGGACAGGATACTGCACAGCAAGTCTTTCCGCAGATTGAAAGACAAAACCCAGGTATTTCTGGCACCGGAGGGGGATCATTACCGCACCCGCCTGACCCATACGCTGGAGGTATCCCAGAACGCCCGCACCATCGCCAAGGCGCTGAAATTGAACGAAGACTTGGTAGAGGCCATCGCTCTGGGCCATGATTTGGGCCATACGCCTTTTGGACACGCGGGAGAGAGGGCGCTGCGGGAGGTTTGCCCGTACGGTTTTGAACACAGCCAGCAGAGCGTGCGCACCGTGGAGCGTTTGGAGAAAAAGGGGCAGGGCCTGAACCTGACCTACGAGGTGCGGGACGGGATATTGAATCATCAGACCAGCGGCAGCCCTCATACGCTGGAGGGAAAGATCGTGCGACTGTCCGACAAGATCGCCTATATTCATCACGATATGGACGATGCCATACGGGGCGGTATCCTGAGGGAGGAAGATGTGCCCCGGGAGATCGGCGAGGTGATCGGTTTTATCACCGGACAGCGGCTGGATCACTTTATTCACGATATAGTGATACATAGTAAGGATCAGGCGGACATCCGCATGTCCCCGCCGGTGGAGAACGCCATGAAAAAGCTGCGGAGCTTTATGTTTGAGCGCGTATACCAGAATCCGGTGGCCAAGAGCGAGGAGGGCAAGGCGGAAGCGCTGATAAAGACACTTTATCAATATTATCTGGGCCATATAGACGATCTGCCCCGGGAATATCTGAACCTGATCTCGGAGGGCGAGCCTCGGGAAAAGGTGGTATGCGACTATGTGGGCGCTATGAGCGACCGTTTTGCCATCGCGCAGTATGACGATATCTATATACCGAAGTCCTGGATCATATAGCGAAACAATATGCCCCATAACTCTTTAACGTGAGAAAGGAAGAAAATGTTTTATCCGGAAGAACTTGTGGAAGAAGTCAGGTTGAAGAACGATATCGTGGATGTAATCTCCGGGTATGTCCGGCTGCAGAAAAAAGGAGCCAACCATTGGGGGTGCTGTCCTTTTCATAATGAAAAAACCCCTTCCTTTGCCGTCAACGGAGCCAAACAGATGTACCACTGTTTTGGCTGCGGCGCAGGTGGGAACGTTTATACCTTTGTCATGAACTATGAAAATTACAGTTTTCCGGAGGCGGTAAAGATGCTGGCGGAGCGGGCCGGGGTCTCCCTGCCGGAGGCTGAGTATGACGAGGAGCAGAAACGGAAACAGGGACATCGTCAGCAGCTGCTGGACGTGAACAGGGAGGCGGCAACCTTTTTCTTTTACCAGCTGCGCAGTCCCCAGGGACAGGTGGGCTACCGCTATCTGTCGGAGCGCGCCCTGTCCGACGAGACCATGCGCAAATTCGGTCTTGGCTACGCCGGAAAGAGCGGAGCGGGACTGATAGAATATCTGAAACAAAAAGGGTTTGAGGACAAGCTGATCATAGAGGCGGGGCTGGGAAATTATAATGAGCGGACGGGGCTGCTCAGCCAGTTTTGGAACCGGGTTATGTATCCTATTCAGGATATCCGGGGTAAGGTCATCGGTTTTGGCGGCCGCGTCATGGGAGACGGAGAACCCAAGTATCTGAATTCTCCCGAAACCCCGATCTTTGACAAGCGGCGCAATCTATACGGGCTGAATTTTGCCCGCACGGCCAGGAGCGGCAATATCATACTCTGCGAGGGCTATATGGATGTGATCGCCATGCATCAGGCGGGCTTTACCCAGGCGGTGGCCTCGCTGGGAACCGCCTTTACGGCGGAGCAGGCCATGCTGCTGAAACGCTATACAGACAATGTTCTGCTGGCCTATGACAGCGACGGAGCGGGCGTCAAAGCGGCTCTGCGGGGAATAAGTATCCTGCGGGACGCAGGACTTTCCGGCAAGATCATCAATATGCATCCCTGTAAAGATCCTGATGAATTTATCAAAAAAAATGGGCGGGATGCTTTTCAAGAACGCATCGATCAGGCGGAGAACAGTTTCTTTTTTGAAATCCGTATGCTGGAGAGGGATTACAATCTCAAAGATCCGGAATCAAAGACCCTATTTTACCGGGAGATCGCCAAAAAGCTCTGCGGCTTCTCCGTGGATGTGGAGCGGGAAAACTATCTGGAGGCCATAGCGGAGAAATATAATATCGGCTTTGAAAATCTGCGCAAGCTGGTGGGCAGCTATGCCATGCAGACCGGGGTGGACAAGCCCCCGGAGCGGCCCAAATCCGGTGTCCAACCGAAAAATACGCCCCAGGAGAACAGTAAGCGCTCACAGAGGCTGCTGCTCACCTGGATCGTGGACGATCCAGGGCTGTACCCCAAGATCGCCCGGTACGTTGGCCCGGAGGATTTTACGGAAGAGCTGTACCGTCAGGTGGCGGAGCAGCTGTTTCGGGATATGGAGGCGGGACAGTACCAACCGGCGGCCATTATCAGCAGATTTCAGGAGGAGGAACAGCAACGTCAGGTGGCGGAGCTGTTCAACACTAATCTGCCGCAGTTAAGCACCAGGCAGGAGCGGGAGAAGGCTCTGCACGATATATTATACGCGGTGAAGAAGAACAGCTATGAGCAGTTGACCATGCGGCTCGGCTCGGACGTGACGGCGCTGGGCAAGGTGGTTTCGGGCAAGAAAGCCCTGGAAGAACTGGCAAAAACGCATATTTCACTGGAATGAAGTCAATACTAGTACCCAACAGAAAGGAAACCGTAAGGATGGATGAAAACACACAGGCGCGTTTTGAGGAGAAGATGAAGAATCTCCTGGCGATGGCCAAGAAGAAGAAAAATGTATTGGAGTATCAGGAGATCAATGAATTTTTCTCGGACATGACTCTGGAGGAAGATCAGTTTGATCGGATTCTGGAGACTTTGGAACAGAATAATGTGGATGTACTGCGCATCACCGAAGAGGATGATGTGGATGATGAGGAGATCCTGCTGGCGGAGGAGGATCTGGACGTGGAGAATCTGGATCTGTCCATTCCGGACGGCATCAGTATCGAGGACCCGGTGCGCATGTACTTAAAGGAGATCGGCAAGGTGCCCCTGCTGTCCGCGGAGGAGGAGATTGAGCTGGCTAAAAAGCTGGAACTGGGTGACCAGGAGGCAAAAAAGCGCCTGGCGGAAGCCAATCTGCGTCTGGTGGTCAGCATCGCCAAGCGTTATGTTGGGCGGGGGATGCTGTTTTTGGATCTGATTCAGGAGGGCAATCTGGGTCTGATCAAAGCAGTGGAGAAATTTGATTACCGCAAAGGGTTTAAGTTCTCCACATACGCTACATGGTGGATTCGCCAGGCGATCACCAGGGCCATCGCGGACCAGGCCAGGACCATACGTATTCCCGTGCATATGGTGGAGACCATTAATAAACTGATACGGGTGAGCCGTCAGCTCTTGCAGGAATTGGGCCGTGAACCCTCCCCTGAGGAGATCGCGGAGGAGATGAATATGCCTGTGGACCGGGTGCGGGAGATCATGAAGATCAGCCAGGAGCCGGTGTCTCTGGAAACTCCTATCGGTGAGGAGGAGGACAGCCATCTGGGAGATTTCATACAGGACGACAATGTGCCCGTACCGGCGGACGCGGCGGCATTTACGCTGCTCAAGGAGCAGTTGGTGGAAGTACTGGGAACACTTACAGAGCGGGAGCAGAAAGTACTGCGCCTGCGCTTTGGATTGGACGATGGGCGCGCCCGTACCCTGGAAGAGGTGGGCAAGGAGTTCAATGTGACCCGTGAGAGAATCCGTCAGATAGAAGCCAAGGCTCTGCGCAAGCTGCGCCACCCCAGCCGCAGCCGTAAGCTCAAGGACTATCTGGACTGATGCGTGATCAGGTGGAGCTGTCTGCCAGAATGCAGGCGTTGACTGATATGGTCACTCCCGGAAACCGGGTCTGCGACGTGGGCTGCGACCACGGATGGGTGTCCGTCTATCTGGTGCAGCAGGGCATCAGTCCCCGGGTGCTGGCGATGGATGTCAGGAGAGGTCCTCTGTCCAGGGCGCAGCAACATATCCGTCAGCGTGGACTGGAGGCATACATAGAGACCAGGCTTTCCGACGGTGTGGCCGCCTTGGAGGCCGGGGAGGCGGATACCGTTCTATGCGCCGGCATGGGCGGCAGGCTGATGCAGAGGATACTGGAGGAGGGCAGGGAAAAACTGGCGTCGGTGGGGGAACTGATCTTACAGCCCCAGTCGGAGCTGCGCGCTTTCAGGGCATATCTTCGGGGAGCGGGCTATGTGACTGCGGCGGAAGATATGGTGTATGAGGACGGAAAATATTATCCCATGATGAAGGCGGTTCCCGCGGCAGGGGAGCGTGACATATCCGTTACGGCTGAGGAGCAGGCACTGTGGGATTGTTTTGGGGAATTGCTGCTGGCCCACGGGCATCCGGTGCTGAAACAGTATCTGAAGGCGGCGGAGCAGAGCTGCGGCCGGATATTGGAGCAGTTGGAGCAGGGAGCCTCGGACAGGGAGAGGGCGGCACTGCGCTGCCGGGAACTGGAGGAGGAGCGGCGGCTGGTCCTGCTGGCGCTGGAGCGGTACTATTAGAACAAAAACACAGATTCTACCGTAGTCTGGTATAGACCGGACCACAGGTATGCGGAAAAGAGGATGAGATGAAGGTAGAAGTATTGGGGCAGGAGAGGGAATACCCTCAGGGAATCACTTACGAGCGGATAGCGGCGGATTATCAGGAAGAGTATGGCGGATTGATCGCTCTGGTCAACGCGGACGGCAAGCTGCGGGAGCTGTTTAAACATGCGGGCAGAGACTGCAAACTGAGCTTTTTTACCCTAAAGGACGCGGTAGGGCATAAGACTTATGTGCGCTCCGCCACGATGCTGTGTATGAAAGCGATCTATGATACCATGGGAGAGAAAGCGGCGGCCATGTGCCGTCTGGAGTTTGCGGTGGGAAACGGCACGTATATCAGCACCGGCGGAACTATCGATGCTACAGCGGAAAACGCGGAGCGCATCAAGGCACGGATGGACGAATTGCAGGCCTTGGCAATGCCATTTCATAAAAGATCTTATCCCCTGGATGAAGCCATCGAGCTGTTCAGGGCCAAGGGGATGACGGGAAAAACGGAACTGTTCCGATACCGCCGCAGCTCCTTTGTGAACGTATATGAGATGGACGGCTATTATGACTACTATTACGGCTTTATGCTGCCAAACGCGGGCTATGTAAAGTGGTATGATCTGCAGGCCTATGATCAGGGCTTTATGCTGGTACTGCCGGAGCAGAAGGAGCCCACACAGGTCAGGCCCCTGGAGGAGAGGAGAAAGCTGTTTGAGACTTTGAAAGCATCCGCCCAGTGGGGTCATGACATCGGCATAGAGACGGTGGGACAGCTCAACGACCAGATTTGCAGGGGGTCCATCAGTGATCTGATCCTGGTGCAGGAGGCGGAGCAGGAGAGGAAGATCGGAGAGATCGCCCGGGAGATCGCGTCACGTGACGGCGTGAAATTTATCATGATCGCAGGCCCTTCTTCCTCCGGGAAGACCAGCCTGTCCCACAGACTGTCGATCCAGCTGCGGACACTGGGCATGACGCCCCATCCCGTGGCTCTGGACAATTATTTTGTGAACAGGGAGGATACGCCGTTAGACGAGAACGGGGACTATAATTTTGAGTGCCTGGAAGCCATCGACGTCAAGCAGTTTAACGATGATATGATCAAACTGCTGGATGGGGAGCGGGTGGAGATTCCCGAGTTCAATTTCAAGATCGGCCGCCGGGAATACAACGGCAATTATATGCAGCTGGGAAAAGAGGACGTGCTGGTCATCGAGGGCATTCACGGACTGAATCCCAAGATGAGCTATGCCCTGCCTGAAGAGAGTAAATTTAAAATATATATCAGTGCTCTGATCAATCTGAATATCGACGCCCACAACCGGATTCCCACCACCGACGGCAGACTGCTGCGGCGGATGGTGCGGGACGCCCGGACCAGAGGAGCGTCCGCCCAGAGGACGATACAGATGTGGCCCTCCGTGCGCAGGGGGGAGGAGGCGTATATATTCCCCTTCCAGGAGGAGGCGGACGTGATGTTCAACTCTGCCACGATCTACGAGCTGGCCGCGCTGAAACAATACGCGGAACCGTTGCTGTTCCATATTGAAAAGGATCAGCCGGAGTATCATGAGGCCAAGAGACTGCTGAAGTTTTTGGAGTATTTTCTGGGCATCAGCAGCGAGGAATTGCCCAGAAATTCCATATGCAGGGAATTCGTGGGCGGCAGTTGCTTTAGGGTGTAGCGGCAAAAGATAAAAACGGTTGAGAAGTGGAGAGATGAGCGATTTGATTGAAAAGAAACAGGGAGCCATGGACGGATTACAGGGATTTGAAAAATTCTGCTGCCGCGTGTTTAGCCTGTTAGCCCTGATCATGTTTGCCGTCCTGTTCTGGTACGGCCTGCATTTGACCGGACAAAACGGCGGAGACAGCGAATATATATCCTTCAGAGAGGATTCGGCGGTTTATAATGTTCTGACCCTGGGCGCTGCCCTGATATGTCTTTGCCTTGTGAGTAAGCTTGGGGAGAAAATGCAGGGCAGAAAAGCCAGAAATATTGCGTTGGCGGCTGTATGTACAGTGACGGCAGCCGTCAGCTTTTATTGGGTGTATGTGTGCAAGGCGGCCCCTCAGGCGGATCAGATGATGATCTGTCAGTATGCCGATGCGTTTAATATGGGGGATTTCAACGGGGTACTGCAGGGCCGCTATATAGCCAGATATCCTCAGCAGCTGGGCATGGTCACGCTGCTGAGAGGACTTTTTTCCATCTTTGGACCGTACCATTATCAGGCTTTTCAGTACCTCATGGTGGCGGTAGTGCCGCTTATCGTGGTGTCAGGCTGCATGATCGTCAGGCTTTTGTCAGAGGACAATGCCAGAGCCGAGATTTTTTACCTTCTGTTTATGCTGACATGTTTTCCCATGTACATTTACACGGTATTTGTCTATGGGGATTTGATCTCCACTGCACTGGGGATGTTTGGCGTGTGGATGTATCTGGCCTATCTGAAAAAGTTTTCCTGGATTCGTCTGCTGCTCTTTGGATTATCCATGGGGTTCGCCGTACAACTGCGCGCTAATCTGATGATTCTGGTGGTGGCCATGGTCATTGTGCTGTTGATCAAACTGATTGTCCAATGGAAATGGCAGAACATCGTTATAGCGGCAGCGTTGGTACTGGGGGTCGTGCTGGCGAATATGGCGGTATGGGGATTTTACAGTGACAAGGTGGAGGAGAAAGCGCCTTCCATCCCTCCGCTGCTCTTTATCGTGATGGGACTCAATGATGCGGATGGACATCCCGGCTGGTACAACGCCTATAACTATATTGTTTTTGCGGGACATAACGATGATGTGGAGGTTTCCAATTCAATAGCAATGGAACATCTAAAGGAGGCGTTCCAACGATACTGGGAAGATCCCGATTATATGCTGGATTTCTTTCAGAGGAAAATGAATGCCCAGTGGAACGCTCCCATGTACCAGAGTATCGCTATGAACAGGTATATTGAGGGAGACCAGATCGGAAAACTGGCGCCGGATATTACGAATTACGGCAAAACTGCCCAGTTGATGGAGTCGTGGATGAAGATATACCAGCTGCTCATGTACGGGGGATTATTATTTCTGCTGGCAGCCGGACGTAAAAAATTTCTGAAGATAGAGAAATATGCACTGTTGATAGCCGTCTACGGCGGTTTTTTGTTCTCCCTGATCTGGGAGGCCAAGACCAGATATGTGCTGCCGTTTCTCTTTTTCCAGATTCCCTATATGGCGCTGGCGATCAGTGAATTGACTGTGGCCATCCGCAAACTCCCCGGAAACTTAAGACGGGCAGGACTGCCGCGAAGGGTGCTGGTGGGTGCCGGGGCGGGAGTTGTCAGACTCCGGCAGGCTCTAGGCAAAAACAGGATCTTTGTGGGGGGATGCATGGCGGTTCTGGTGCTCCATATGGCTTTGATCCTGTTCTTTGGGGCGCAGAAAAAAGGGTTCCTGGAGGAGGAATACGATTCCTATTATTCCAGTACAGGTACGATCCATATGGAACAATACAGTCCTGTCATGGAAAAAAGCGGGTATGGTGTGCAATTTCAGTATCTGGTGATCGACGGTAACGAGTTTAACTATGAAGTGGTTGCAGACGCTCAAAAACCGGAGAACCGGCCGCCGCTTTACTATCTGGCGCTGAATACACTGATGTCCCTCCGGCCCAACTCTTTTTACAAGTGGTTCGGTATAGGACTGAATGCGGTTTGTTCTCTGATCTCCTGCTGCGGGATCATGACATTGGCGTTTATGCTGGATCGGGGGAAATATCGTCGCATGTGGGCCATCCACGCTGGACTGGCATTTGGAGTTTGTCCCGTGTCCCTCAGTAATGTCATGTTTACGGGCCCACACGCAATGAATGTTATGTGGGTGATCCTGTATTTGGACATTTTAATAGCAATGGCGCAAGATCCGCGCTGCCACAGACGGAAATATATCGGCCTTACCGCCGCGGGAGGCGCTGTATGCGGACTGGCTTTTCTGACAAGCTATATCAGTCTTATTCCGGTATTGGCCCTGTGGCTGGGCGGCTGTGTTCGGGCGGCGGTCAGGCGGCAGGGGCAGGGGCGTATGCTGCGCTTTGCCGGGGTCATGGCAATCTGCGTGATGCTGGCAATCCTGGAGTTCCCGTTCAGCATCAGGCATGTCTTTATGCTTTCGGGACGGGGAACCGGAGAGATATATTATACTCTGGGCGCGGTTTTGATTCCTGTGGCAGCCTGTCTGATCTGTAAAGGGGGACTGCGGGCATGGGAGAAGAGAACCGGCGGATTAGATGAAAAAAATCACTGGCAGGCCGCAGTGCTGGCAGCCGGTGTGGTGCTGCTCTGCGGCGGCGTGGGAATGGCTGTGGGAGGCGTACACTTTTTGCAGCGGGAGGGGGCGGACAAGATAGCGTTTTCCCGGAGCAATGCCCAATACCCGGCGGTGGTGGTCTGCGGATATGCCTCGCCCAAGCAGGCGTGGTATGCGTCGGATGAGTTATGGCCTTATGAACGCATTGTTTATGTGGATTATTTGGATGGAGACTGTGAGCTGGAGAATGAGACGCTCATAAATGCGGAAAGGCTGATCGTGTATATGGATTGTCCCGAGGAGATATTGGATCGTCTCATCGCTCAAAACGATGGACTGGACTCCTATTCATTGGTACGCCGGGAGGAGAAATTCTGTGTCTATGAGGTACAGTGAGTCTGGTCAGGGATACTGTACCTCCGCTTTGAGACACATTGCTGTCAGGAGCCGGAGGCTCCGCCAACCGTTTGCCGAATATATTTTCCATATGTCCCACCCGGCGGTGATGCGGCTTTGTTCGCGCAGGGTGGGCAGATTCTATCCCTGATCTGTTTTTTCATAAAATACTCTTGAATTCCTTGATCCAAACAATGTTTTACAGCCTCTTCAACAGTGGTTTTGAACCCATCTGCCAGTTATTCGGTTACCCTTCCTAGCAAACAGACCTGTTCCTACAGTCCGGGCTCTTTGTTTGTGCATGTATCGGTCCGGGCGGTACCGGTTGGGGGCAGTGCATGTCAATGTTTTTGCCGCCTGTTCCGTGAAATAGACCAGATATCGAAAAACGATTGCGCCAGATGTCATTTTGCCTATAATAAGAATCAAGATAGTTGTCGGAATATATTAAACAGCATACTCCCGGAGAGCGCATTGATAAATAGGGGACGCCTAAACGGTCAAATGATTGTCACCACATTTCGTGCGTTGGCAGAGGATATGCGGAACTTAAACGTAGAAGGAGGTGTCGGAGTGCAGATAGAAGTCAAGATAGATCCGTCCTGCACAGAACCTAAAGTCATTATAGTGGCAGATTCCATGTCCGAGGAGATACAGAGTCTGGTTAAAAGGTTGTCCGCAGATATTCCCCAGGTGATCTCCGGTATTCGGGATGAGAGACTGGAGGTGCTTAAGGAAGATGAGCTGATCCGGGTATACGCAGGCTCCGGTAAGGTGTTTGCGGTCACGGAACAGGGAGAATATGTTTTGCGGTTAAGGCTCTATGAACTGGAAGAGAGATTGGACAGACAAAAGTTTGTGCGGATATCCAACTCGGAGATCGTGAACCTAAAAAAAGTAAAGTCTTTTGATCTAAGCTTTGCCGGCACGGTCTGTGTGGAATTGTTAAACGGAACGGTCACATACGTATCGAGAAGATACGTGCCGAAGATCAAGAAAATATTGGGAATATAAGAGAGGAGAGTATAAATATGAAAAAAAATATCCGGATTCGTAGAATCTGTAAATACGGTGTTCTGGGTATGCCGCTGGGCGTCACGACCGGACATGTGATCAGTATTTTGACCTCTCTGAAGTGGGGGCAGGGTTATTACTCCCCCTGTGTTCCACAGATGATTGAGGTCATAGGCAGCGAGATCTGCGCGGTGATCTTGCAGACAGTATTATGCGCACTGTTGGGTGGGGTGTTTGGAGTGACTTCCGTAATATGGGAAAATAAAACATGGAGCATTATGAAACAGACAGGGATATATTATCTGGTGGATTCGGCGGCAATGATGCTGGTGGCATATCTCTGCTATTGGATGGAGCATAGCGCAAGGGGATTTCTCAGCTATTTTGGCATTTTCACCGCAATTTTTGTGTTGGTATGGCTGGTACAGTATATGCGCGTTAAGAGTGATCTGAAAAAGATTAATTCCCGTCTGAAGTAAATGAGCCGGAATTTTGGTCCATTATTTTGTAAGAGTTGCTAAAACCGCCGATCTGTGCTAAAATAAGCAGAGCGTTTCACAGAGGCGTTGAAAAGCGCTCATATGAATATGTTTCAAAATATAAGTAGGACAGGCGATCGCAGCCACGCCATTGCGTGGGTGAGGAAAGTCCGGGCTTCACAGGGCAGGATGCCGGATAACGTCCGGTGGAGGCGACTCCAAGGCCAGTGCAACAGAAATATACCGCCTGGAGATAATTGTAGGGCAATTTTCTTGGAGATAATTGCGGAGCAATTTTCTTGGAGATAATTGCGGAGCAATTTTCTCCAGGTAAGGGTGGAAAGGCAGCTTAAGAGACTACCGTCCGTCTGGCAACAGGCGGAGCCATGTAAACCCCATCCGAAGCAAGACCAAAACGAAAGCGACAGGCTTGCCCGGCCTGCTTTCAGGTAGGTCGCTGGAGGCGTCTGGTAACAGGCGTCCTAGATAGATGATCGCTCAACGACATAACCCGGCTTATCGTCCTGCTTAATTCAAAATCCCAGTATTTGTTATGAATACTGGGGTTTTGCTATGGACGGCCGCATTGCCGGCCGGTCCATACCGCAGGTAAAGTCAGGGACAGTATGAGGGATCAATATGCGGAAGAGATTTATGGAGGTGCTGGCGTTATTTTCTCTGGTATTGGTGCTGGTTGCCCTGGGAGGGCAGCGGACGGCAAGCGGGACGAATCTCACCAGGAGAACGGCCCCGGTTTGTGGGACGGGACCATACAGTGAAATGGGACCATGCAGTAGGACGGGATCATGCAGTGAAATGGGACCGTACAGTGGGACGGGACCATACAGTAAAACAGAGCCATGCAGTGAAACGGAACTGTTAGACCCCAAGGAACTGCCAGGGGAAGTTGTATCGGAGGATAGGCCGGATGAGGATATGCAGCAGTATTTGCAACGGGTAACGGTGCGGTTTCAAGGGTCCCGATATGTGGGCAGCGGCGTTGTCTGGTCTGTGGAAGAGGATGTTCTGGTGATCGCTACCGCAGCCCATGTTATTACGGACAACTTTCCTGTATTTGTGCAGTTTGAGCAGGGTGAACCGCTGGAAACCCAATTGCGTAAGGTATCGGATCAGGTGGATCTGGCATTTGTGGAAATTCCCTTACTGGAATTGGAGAACCGGGGAATCGGCTGGCAGATAGCCAGACAGGAAAAAGAGGTGTGCGACCGATTAGAACCCGGGCAACCGTTGTGGATCATGGGTTCCGTGGAGGAGGCGGCAGACCGGGTCTATGCCGGCAGTGTGATACAGCCTTGGATATATTTGGAGGATTTTGGGAATTATATGCTGCTGGGACATGCCTATGCCGTTCCGGGAGTGTCCGGCGGCGGTGTGTTTACACAGGATGGGTTTCTGGTGGGTATTCTCTGCGGCGGCAATGATGACGACCAGACCGCCGTGCTGCCCTGGAGCGTCATGGTGGCAGGAGAATCTTAAGCGCGGTACAGAAGACAACAGGAGAACCGTTTATTAATTTTTCAGTTTTACAGATATTGACAACAGGATAGTTTTGTTAGACAATAAAAGATAATGATTAATTTATAATGGCTGGAGCGGGTGTAACTTTGGCCTGAACATGATATGCGGAAAGGAAGTAATACTATGACAAAGATTGATATCGTATCCGGCTTTTTGGGCGCCGGAAAGACCACACTGATCAAGAAATTGATCAAGGAGGCGCTGCAGGACACACAGGTGGTGCTGATCGAGAACGAATTTGGAGAGATCGGTATTGACGGCGGATTTTTAAAGGACGCCGGAATTGAAATAAAGGAGATGAACTCCGGCTGTATCTGCTGCTCTCTGGTGGGAGATTTCGGCGCGTCACTTAAGGAGGTGCTGACCACCTACAAACCGGAGCGTGTACTGATCGAGCCTTCGGGAGTGGGAAAGCTCTCGGATGTGGTAAGGGCAGTGGAGAACGTGGCGTCTGATCTGGACGTGAAAGTAAACAGCGCCGTGGCGGTGGTAGACGCCTCTAAGTGTAAGATGTATATAAAGAATTTTGGCGAATTTTTTGTCAATCAGATCGAACACGCGGGAACTGTTATACTAAGCAGGACGGGCAATATACCGAAGGAGAAATTACAGTCGGCGGTTGAACTGATCCGTCAGCATAACGCAAAGGCCACCATCATTACTACTCCATGGGAGGATCTGGAAGGAAAGGCGATCCTGGAGACGATCGAAGGGGTAGATAATCTGGACGATATGATGAAGGAGATGCTGGAGCATGCGAGGGAGCATGAGCATCACCACCATCATGACGAGGATGGTGAGTGCAGTTGCGGCCATCACCACCATCATGAGGAGGAGCACGAGCATCACCACAGTCATGGAGAGGAGCATGAGCATCACCACAGTCATGAAGAGGAGCATGAGCATCATCATGACCATGAAGAGGAGCACAAGCATCACCACAGTCATGAGGAGGAGCACGAGCATCACCACAGTCATGAGGAGGAGCACGAGCATCACCACAGTCATGAGGAGGAGCACGACCATCACCATGACCATGAGGAAGGGCACGATCACCACCATCATTATGATGAGAACGGAGTATGTAGCTGCGGCCATCATCATGATGAAGGAGAGCACGGCCATCATCACGGTCATCATCATGCGGACGAGATATTCAGCAGTTGGGGCATGGAGACCCCCAATACCTATACGGCCCAGGAAATCGAAAAGATACTGTCCGCGCTGGACAGCGGTAACTATGGTATGATATTGCGCTCCAAGGGTATGGTGCCTGCGGGAGACGGCAGTTGGATATATTTTGACTATGTGCCCGAAGAGCATGACGTACGCGGCGGCAAGCCGGAAGTGACGGGGAAAATATGCGTCATCGGCTCCAAGCTGAACGAGGAAAAACTGGCAGAGCTGTTTGCAAAATAAGCGGAATGAGGATGGCGCTGTGAGGGCCGCAGCGGAACTCTAATTGAAGGATGGGAGGATATGCACGGTATGAAACCGGTTTATATCATCAACGGATTTTTGGAGAGCGGGAAGACGGAATTTATCACCTATACCATCTCCCAGCCCTATTTTCGGATACAGGGTAAGACTCTGATCATTGCCTGCGAAGAGGGCGAAGTGGAGTATGGGGAGGAACTGCTCCGCAGATGCAACGCTGTTCTGGAGGTCATTGAGGAGGAAGAGGACTGCAATCCCAATCATCTGGTGGAACTGGAAAAAAAGCACAAGCCGGAGCGCATTATCATTGAATACAACGGCATGTGGAATTATAAGAATTTGAAACTCCCCTGGCACTGGAAGGTAGAACAGCAGATTACCACAATAGACGGGTCCACTTTTCCCATGTATTATACCAATATGCGCTCTCTGCTGGCAGAGATGGTGCGAAAGTCGGAGATGATCATTTTTAACCGCTGCGACGGCATCAAGGATCTGAATGTATACAAACGCAATATCAAGGCGGTAAACCAGAGCGCTGATGTGATCTTTGAGGATTCCAACGGCGAGGTAAACGAGATCTTTGAGGAGGATCTTCCCTATGATTTACAGGCGGATGTGATCGTGCTGGGAGACGAGAGTTACGGTATCTGGTATCTGGATTCTCTGGATCACCTGGAGCGCTATGAGGGAAAGACCATTCGCTTTACTGCCATGGTTTTAAAGCCGGACAATATGCAGGACGGATATTTTGTGCCCGGTCGTATGGCGATGACCTGCTGTGCGGACGATATGGCATTTTTGGGATTTGCCTGTAAATATGATGGGGCAGGAGGATTGAAACAGCAGGAATGGGTACAGGTGACTGCCACGGTGAAAAAGGAATATTGGAAGGATTACGAGGGGGAAGGTCCCATGCTTTACGCCGTTTCTGTGGAAAAGACAAAGGCTCCCAAGAATGAGATCATCAGTTTTACTTAAATAATTTAGTAGATAAAGCCATCAGCCCCGCCTGGCCACTTGTGAAGATGGAAGGTGGGGTGCCGTTCATACCGGTTTCTTGGGACGGCATGTACGGGCAGGCCCTGTGTTTTATATGGAGAAGAGAATATGGAATCTACCAGAGAAATCCAACAGTTGAAAAGCCGCCTGAGAGATCTGGCGGAGCGCTCCTACAGACAGAATATGTATTGTTTTTCCGGTTTTTTAAGTTTGGATGAGCAGGATCAGCTCTGGAGCATGGAAAAGGAGCTGCATTATTGCAACTGTCAGCTATGGGGCGGTTATGAACAGGCGGAGAGGAAGGTTGCGCGCTTTGGCAGTGCGGAAGAATTGGGCTATGAGGAGGACTATCCCATGGTGTGCATCCATATCAAGCCGCTGCAGGCCAAATTTGCCGATACCTTAAGTCATCGGGATTTTCTGGGAGCGCTGATGAATCTGGGTATAGAGCGCAGCACTCTGGGGGATATACGGGTGGGCGAGAAGGAGGCCTATCTGTACTGTCTGTCCGGTATGGCGGAGTATATATGCGGGCATTTGGATAAGGTTAAACACACCAGCGTAAAGTGCGTACCCGTGGCAGAGACGGCGGACATTCCCCAGGAAGAGCCTCAGGAGCTGGTGGTACAGCTGCCCTCCCTGCGCATCGACGCCTGCCTGGCCAAGGTGTACAACCGCTCCAGAGGGGAGATATTGGAGGCCTTTCAAGGCGGCAGGGTCTATGTGGACGGGCGTCTGTGCGAGAACAATTCCCGGATGCTTAAAGGCGGCGAGACGGTAAACTTACGCGGGTATGGGAAATTTGTCTTTACCGGGGAACAGAAGGAGACCCGCAAAGGAAAGCTGTCGGTGAAGGTTTTGGTGTATATGTGATTTTGTATTGGCCTTAACAATATTATATTTGAGGATGGCTTTGTTTAGAGAATTTTGTGAAGTACATGGATTTATAAGTTGAGGATATGCCTGCAAACGTGAATCCTAAAAATTGAACATAACAGCAAGTTCCTGTTCAAGAGGGGAAGACAGATTTGGATAATTACAGATTATATGAATTACTGGATATTCCTGACCAAGTGATCGTTCAATTAAGTGAGTATGGAGATACTAGAGATAGAACACTGTCCAATGATATATATAGCAAATTGCTACATCGTAACGAATGGGATCAGGGAGTGAAAGAACTGCAGGAACTTTTAGTCAATGATACGGACGGTATACAGATCTTGTGGGAACAATTAAATATTGTAAGCAATTATACATATGATGAATATATCCGGCGTGGGATAAGCCTTGACATCTTTGCTGCCACAATGAAATTCTGCGCGCGCTTTTTGCGAGAACACCATGCCCAATGCGGGGTATACAAATATGTATGGGCCTGGTGGTTTCCGAGGCAGATGTCCTTGAGTGAGTTTCGGATTGGGGCATTGGAATATGAATTTGTTGACGGGCAAGAACGGGAGATTGCGGTCCACATTCCTTCGGACGCAGATATGAGTAAAGCGTCTATACAGAAGTCGTTGAAAGACTTTTCTATATTTAGAGACACATTTTTTTCTGAATGGCAGGGAGTAAGGCTTACATGTAATACCTGGATGTTGATGCCAGAGTTGCAGGGATTTTTGAATAGGGATTCTAATATCATAGCGTTTCAAAACCTATTTGAGATAGTTTCTATTGATAGAGATGCCACATGGTATATGGGATGGATCTATCCGGGATATGAGAAAATAGATGAACATTTACCTGAAAATACATTACTTCAGCGCGAATTGAAAAAATATCTTCTGGTCGGGAATAAATTCGGCATTGCAAAGGGGTATATCATTTAGGACATCGGCATTTTTGTCTGCATAACGGTTAACTTTTACAACCCAGGAGGAAAGATAATGTACACATATTCCGTGATCCAATGGCTGTTTTTCTTTTATTTTTATTGTTTCGTAGGCTGGTGTATCGAGTCTGTCTATGTATCTCTGCACAAAAAGCGGTGGGTGAACCGGGGCTTTATGAGAGGACCTTTTCTGCCCCTGTATGGCAGCGGCGGTATCATGATGCTGGTGGTATCCATGCCCTTTCAGCAGTATCTGCCGTTGGTATTTATCGCGGGCTGTATCGGTGCCACCATACTGGAATATGTGACCGGAGTGACCATGGAGGCGCTGTTCAAGGTGCGGTATTGGGATTATTCCGACAAGAAATTCAACTTTCAGGGGCATGTCTGTCTGGGAACATCACTGGCCTGGGGACTGCTCACCATACTGATGACCCGGGTGGTGCATAAGCCAGTGGAACGCCTGGTGCTGGCCATCCCCGGCAATATACTGACGATCCTCACGCTGGCGCTGACGGTGGGGATAGCCTGCGACTTTGCCTTGTCCTTCAAGGCTGCCATGGATCTGCGGGATGTTCTGGTGATGATGGAGAAAGCCAAGGGAGAGTTGATACATATTCAGAAACGTCTGGATGTGATCATTGCTCTGGCGGACAGCGATATCCAGGCCCGCAAAGAAGAGTGGAACGAGACTAAGGAGGCATGGATAGAGGCCAGTGAGGCCCGCAGGACGGCGGCGCAGCAGCAGAGGGCAAAATTCAGTGAAAATGTGACGCTGAAAGCAGGAGAGCTAAAGTCCGGTATCGAGGAGAAGTTTGCCAAGTTGAAACAGCGCGCCATGGAAAAACCCTCCGCCTATCTGGAGAGCGCGAGAGAGGAGATCAACGAACTTCGGATCAAATACCGGGTCAGCGCGGGCAGCCGGGACGAAATGAAAAAGACCCGCAGAACCTATGGACATCTGCTGCGTTCCAACCCCTCCATGACGTCCCGCGTCTTTAAGGATGCCTGGGAGGAATTTAAGAAAAATATGGAGAGCGGGCCGGAGGATGGGGAAGAGCAGGGTTAAAATCCGGCCTCTCCCTGCCGATATAGTATATGATACAGGGAAGTATCCACCAGGACCATACGGATGTGGGAGGTATAAGGCATGAAGATAGGGGAGGCTTTGACTGCTTATCGCGTCGAGCGCAAGATGATCTTACAGCAGAGACGGGAACTCTATAAACGGAAGGAATCGCTGGAAAAGAGGATGAATGCCACCGAGGGAGGCCGGGAGCGATACGCGGACGAGGCCGCCACGCTGCAGCTGTCCATAGACAGTGTAAACCAGCGATTTGAGGAAAATCTGAAAGTACTGGACCAGCTGACGGAGCAGAAGGCGGCGGTCTGGAACGGGGAGGTAGCCAAACAGCAGGCGGACGCAATGGAGGATTATGCCGTAGACATGGCCAAGATCATGGAAGTGGCCCATCGGATCTCCAAGGGAGGTATCGTGCCCGCATCGGATGAAAAAAAGCTGTTGGACTACAGCTTTGAGATGTATCAGGCAGCCAAAAGCATGGGTGCCATGGTACAGATGCAGAAAAAGCGGGAGAAATATGACTCCCTGTGGGACGATGAGGAAGATGAGCAGCAGGAGTATGACCCTGCGGGCAAGGCCTACAATGCGGAGACGGACATAGGGATGCCAGGCTCTGGGGCGGAGGGCGGCGAGGGCAGCGTGGAGGCTACCGCTATATAGGAGGCCGATGACGGGAGAAAACAGCCATGTATTCCATAAACCTTCCGGGCAGGGCAGTTTATCTATAGGGACAAAAGGAATATTTTCAGATCGGAGCAGTGGCAGGGGAACAGGCGTAAGCTTTGGTTCCGCAGGCCGCTGCTTTTTGATTGGATATCCAGGGCGATACACAGTACCGGGGACAGGGGGATTGACAGGGCTGTCTATATGTGATAGACTAAGTCTACAAACAATAGACAGTCTGGAGAGTAGTATGCCAGACAATACATACCGGGAGGCGGGGAGATGGAAGATTATACATTGGGAGCGGTGGAGAGCCGGTTTGCGGATATGGTGTGGGAACACGCGCCGCTATCCACGGCGGAGCTGGTGCGGCTGTGCGGACAGCGGCTGGGATGGAAACGGACTACCACCTATACCGTGTTGAAGAAAATGAGTGAGAGGGGGCTGTTCGCCAATGAGAACGGGACGGTGGTAGTGCGTATGTCCAAGGAGGAATTCTATGGCAGGCAGAGCGAGTCTTATGTGGAGCGTTCCTTTCAGGGATCGCTGCCGGGATTCCTGGCAGCCTTTACCTCCAGGCGAAAGCTGAGCGACGAGGACATCCGGCAGCTACGGCGGATCATAGAGGAGAATCGGTGATGAGAGAGTTGGTCGTGAATCTGTTGAATATCAGTGTGCAGGCGGCGCTGATCTTTGCGGTGCTGCTGGCGGTACGGGGAATCTTTGCTTTGGGAAGGGTTCCCAAAAAATTTGCCTGCGGTCTGTGGGCGATCCTCTTTATTCGTCTGCTGCTGCCGGTGCAACTGGAGAGCGGCTGGGGGCTCATGCCCAGAGAGAGCGGTCTGATCAGGGCGATCGAGGAGGCGCGGACGGAAAAAGTATCCGGGCAGCGGGAGTCTGTGATGGCGGGTCCGGCCGGAAATGAAGGGATTGTGCGCTCTCAGGTGGAGGATGGTGAGGAGTGGCAGTACAATGTGCCGCCGTATTCCGTCGCGATTCGGGGAGCCTCACGGCAGCGTCCTCCGGCTACAGATCCTGAGAAAGGGAATTCTTCAGATATGCCGGTTTTGGGCGGAGCAGCCGGAGAATGGGCCTGCGGATGGCTGATCGGAATATGGTTGGCCGGGGTAATCCTTTTGTGGGGACAGAGCGCTTTTTACTGTCTGGCATTGAAAAAACGTCTGTGCGTCAGCGTTCTTTTTCCGGGCGTCAACGACTCTGACGATATATATGCCGCGCCCCCAAAAAGCGGGAGAGAGGAGATATATCTGGCGGATGCTGTCAGTACACCTTTTGTGCTGGGACTTTTCAGACCACGGATATATCTGCCATCGAATATGGAAAAGGCGCATTATCCCTATGTGATCGCCCATGAACGCGTCCATATCAGACGCAGGGACTATCTGCTAAAACCGGGCGCGTATCTGCTCACCTGTCTGTATTGGTTCCATCCTCTGGTATGGGCCGGGTATCTGCTGATGTGCCGGGATATGGAGATGGCCTGCGATGAGGCGGTGCTGGGTGAGGCGAACGGAGACTGCCGGGGAGAGTATGCGGACAGTCTGCTGCGGCTCACCTGTGGCAAACGGTATTCCGCAGGTGTTCCCCTGTCCTTTGGAGAGGGAAACACCCGGGGCAGGATAGTGCATATCATGAAGTATAAAAAGCCTGTGTTCCTGGTGGCAGCAGCAGCGGCGGCGCTGACCGTGGTTCTGGCGGCGCTGCTGCTTACCAGCCCCCGGCAGGGGGAGGACGGCGATCTGTCTTTGGGAGAGCCGACTGTCGGGGAAGAAGACGCGCCGGGTCAGTTCCCGGGGGAGCCGCCTGGCGTGGAGGGCAGCAATTCCGTGGATTTTCAGGTATCGTATGAGGAGATACCCTGCCCCGCTCCCGTGCGCACAGGCTATACTTCTCTGGGGGCGGACGGTGCCATATTGGACTATGCGGACGAAGAGACGGTAGTCTTTCACGGATATTTTGGTCTGTATGTTTATTCCGTGTCTGCAAGAGAGATCATCGGAGCTGTGGACTTACAGGCGCTGGGATGCGGTGATACCCAGGGTGACAGTGCCTGTCAGGTGCTGGTGAGCCAAGACGGAAACAAAGTATATTTTTATCCCATGAGCGGTATGAAAACGGCGGAGTGGCAGACTTCCGATCCCCTTGCAGGACATACCGGTTCCCGGAATGATATGGAGGAGGAAGGGCAGCTGTCGGCCTGCTATGTATATGATACAGCCAGCGGCAGACTGCGGATCATGACCAGCGATCTGTGGGAACCACGGCAGTTCTACTCCCGTGAGGGGATCTGCGCTCTGACAGGGGATGAACTGTCCGAAGGACAGCAAGTTCCCTGGGAGGAAAGCGGTGTGGCGGCCACGGCTGGCCGGAGCTTTTACACCGATTACTGTATGAGGTTTCGGGAGGAAGACGAATGGAGTTGGGGTTATCTGGCCAGTGGCAGCGGGATGCTGGAGGACTTGATATATGTGTGGGGACCCTGGTCCCGGCAGATTGGCGGCGGCATGAAGTACGTGCAGCTCTTTGGCGGAGAGGGGCGGGGGAACAGCGTTGCCTCCTATGGGCCGGAGAGTACACGTCTCACCATAGACGGTGCGGAGTACGATCTTGCCCGTTCGATGACCCGGGTACTTGAGGGGGATCAGGTGTTGGAGAACCCGGAAGGCGTGGACCTTGTAAATGCTGTTTACGGACTGTACAGTCTGGACGGCTGCTGGGTCGTGGAAGGGCATATAGGACCGAGAAGAAACGCTTACAGTATCTATGACCCGGAGACAAAGCAGTGGGTATACCATATTGTGGGCACCTCTCTCGCATGGAGCGACAGACCGGAGGACATGGAGAATGCCCGGGAGAAGAGCAGACTGCTGGCCACCGGCATCTATGCGCTGGACAATGTGATCTTTACCGTAGGAGGACAACTGCTTACCGCTGTGGAACTGGCTCAGGGAGAGCATATTCTCGGTCTGGAGCGGACAGGGAACGAAGTGACCGTGATCATATCCACAGATGACGCGGAGGGAAACTATCGGACAATGCAGTTTCAATTTGGGGTCTCTCAGTCGTCTTATGTTATAGAGCTGTAGCGGCAGTCTCCTAAAACATCGTACCCATCGGGAACGGAAAAACATTTACAACTATAAATGAATTGCATGGGGAATCCGATATAATATTTGCAGACGCGGCACATAGCAGTGCCTGCGGCAGATATTATGGTCCCCGTGCAATTTTTCTTTTGATCGTCCCAGTTCCTCATTATGCGGAAAGATTCGAGGCTTTTTCGGCAAATGACGAGGTGGGGCAGTGTTTACAAAAGCGGTATCGCTTTTAAAATGGAGAATTTACGCGGGAATAAAGTAAGGACAGATTTAATACAGAAAGAGGTAAAGAAAAATGGGAGAGACAACCCCCAGTGAAAACGAGTGGCTGGTGATGGAAATACTGTGGGCGCATGAGGGCGCCATGACGGCGTCTGAGATCATAGAAGGGCTTGCGGGCAAGACGGAGGTGAGCCAGAAGACCATACGGGTCATGATCAACCGTCTGCTGGCCAAAGGTATGCTGGCATATACCGTGGACGAAAAAGACGCCCGGATATATCACTACCGGGCTGCCAGGACCAAGGAGGAATGTCTGCGGTTAAAGAGCAGGCGTTTCGTCAGCAATTATTTTGGCGGCAACGCCTCGTTGGCGGTGGCCAGCTTTTTGCAGTCGGCGGATATCAGCCGGGAGCAGTTGGAGGATCTGAGCAGTCTGGTAGAGAGCATGAAGGACAGCAGGGACTAGTGTGCCCCCGCGCCGGATGAAATGTCGGAGAAATGGGAGCGGCACAGGCGCGCAGGGGGAGATGAGAGAGGGGGAGATACCTTGGAGTGGTTGGATATGCTGGGGCGTTTGGCTATATTTGCGTGTGAATACGGTTTTTCCAAGTGTATAAGGACTGCTGTCTGTGGGTTGGCAGTCATGCTGCCTCTGCTGATCGGGTATTATTACAGAAGGCGGAAGGAGAGCGGGAACGCGGATCTGCATTTTTACGGTTGGTTCCTTTTGTTTCCTGCGGCGCTGACAGGGATGAGCAAGTTTTTTTTCCAGCGGTGGAGCATGGGCATTTACGGCCTGTCCGTTGCCTTTGGCGTCACATGGGTCTGTGTCTTCTATTATGTTGTCATGCTGTCGCTGGCGGGCTGGTGGCTTTGCGGAAAAGGGAGACTGGCCCGGCGGGTGCGAAAGCTGTACTGCTGGCATTCTCCCAAGGGCCGCGTTCACGGGGGGACAAGGGACTGGCAAAACTGTGTCCGGCAAGTGACGGCCGGGGACGTCCTGGGGCTGGCCGGCAGGTATCTGAACCGGGCCAGGGTCTATATCGCGGCGGGGGAGGGCAGCCCTTTTTGCGGCGGGGTGTTCCGGCCCTATATCGTGATGCCGGAGATCTATCTGGAACCGGCGTCGGCAGAGAGACGCGGAGGAGAGGATAGCGGGCAGGGATATGAGAACAGGAGGCTGACCGGCCGGGGCAGAGTGCTGTTGTGCCATGAACTGCTGCATCTGAAAGCCGGACATATACTGTGGATGAACCTGTTCGCGCTGCTGCGGATATATTGGTGGATCAATCCCGTGGTCTATCTCTGCGAGAGGGCTCTGCGGCAGGATATGGAGCAGGCATGTGACGAGGGATGTCTGTATTATACGGACACCACCGAGCGGGAATACGGCAGGCTGCTGCTGGAGGTGGCGGCCGGGCGGGAATCCGTCTCATTGGCCGGAGCCGCCACGTTTCTGCGGGACCGGGACTATCATTCCCTGAAAAGCCGCATCGGCAATCTGCGGGGAAAATGCGGATATGCGCAGTATCGGCGCAGACACAGAGCGATGGGATGGGGCTGCGGCGTTGTGTTGGCGCTGGCGGTACTGGCGGTGGGACTCACTTCCTATCCCCGGTATACCAGACTGACGGAACTGACTCTGTATGATGAAGAACTGCGCATGATATGTAACGACACGCCCCAGCTTCGGGCGGCGGTGCAGGTGGTGGACGGGTATCTGCGGATCGATCCGGAGGGAATGGATGCCTGCCTGCGGGATCTGGACGTGCAGGGGTCCTATGTGTATCTGGGTTATGACACTATCATGAAGGTGCCCGGCGTGGGAGGCGGCGGCAATGTGGGCATGATCGCGCTGGAGGACTACGAGGATATCTTTTATCTCCGGGCGGAGACATGGGAGAATGACTGGATGGAATTCTGTCTGAAATATTTGTTATAGCGTATATAGTCGTTTGGTGCAGAGGGACTTGCCTGTCCGGGCAAGTGGCCGATATGAATAGAGTAGGACTGATCAGGGCAATGCCGCGGGCAAAGCCAGCGGTATGCAGGCAGAGGTAAGCATGGGACAAGTGACATTTACATTTGTAGAGGGCGAGGCCACGTTACAGCCGGAGGAAATCCTCTATATTGAGACCAGCAGACATAAGAATATTTTTCATACCACAAGCGGGACTTACAGCATTTACCGGAAGATGGATGAGCTTGAGACAGCCATGGAGGGACTGGATTTTCTAAGATGTCATCAGAGCTTTTTGGTGAATATGCGCTACATTCTGAAGATCAGCAGCTATGTGATGACGCTGACCACGGGGCAGGAACTGTCCGTGCCCAAAGTCAGATACAGGGAGGTCAAGCGCCTGTACGGGGAATATCTGGCCCGGCAGGACGGGGAAACAGAGCAGTAAAATATAACAGAGATAAGCTGTGAAAAGCGAGAGATCGTTTTACACAGCTTTTTTTTGTTCATGAGTTGTATTTTTCAGAGCTTGCCCTTATAATAAAGTTTGGCGGCAAGACAGTGCCGTAGGGATGAATTCTATCGGGGGAGACCACAGGATAAAGGGGGAACAATATGTTTGGGCTTTTCGGAGTAAATAAGAAAAAAACGGGAGAGATAGATGCGCAGCTGAACATCGTGGCCAACAGTCTGGCGAACAATTACAAGGATGCAGCCAGGGACGGTCTCAAGGAGGCGAAAAGGCTGTTCGAGGCATTGGAAGGGGAGCTGCCGGAGCGGGAGCGGAAACGGATCGGCCAGCAGATAGACAGTTTTCAGGAGCAGATGAAGGGTTATTCCCACTATAATCATATAGGGTGGTAGAAGATATGCCAAGCTATAATACGAAAGGAAAAATAAGATGAGACTGATCATTGTGCGACATGGGGACCCAGACTATGAAAATGATACGCTGACGGAAAAGGGCTGGAGGGAAGCAGCGCTTTTGGCGGACAGGATATCCCGGCTGGAGGTGAAAGAGTTCTATGTGTCTCCGCTGGGCCGGGCCAAAGCCACGGCCTCCCTGACACTGGAAAAGATGGGGCGGACTGCGGTGGAATGTCCCTGGCTGAGAGAGTTTGCGCCCCGGATCATGCGGCCGGATGTACCGGATCATACGATGATCTCCTGGGACTGGCTGCCTCAGGACTGGACGGAGGTGGACGAGTTTTACCGCCGGGATCTGTGGAGCACACCGCCGGTGATGCGGGAGGCAGTGTCAACAGACCCCGTTACCGGTGAGATGCGGGTGGGCATACAGGAGGAATACGACTGGGTGGTGCGGGGATTTAGTCAGGTGCTGGCGGAGCATGGCTATCAGCGCAAGGGAGAGTTTTACCGTACCAGACAATCCAATCAGGATACTTTGGTATTTTTCTGCCATTTTGGTGTAGAATGTGTATTGTTAAGTCATCTGCTGGGCATATCGCCCATGGTGCTGTGGCACGGTACGGCGGCAGCGCCCACGGCGGTAACGATACTCTATACAGAAGAGCGAAGGCGGGGGAAGGCGTCTTTTCGCATGACCTGTTTCGGTGATATCTCCCATCTGTATGAGGCGGGAGAGGAGCCCTCTTTTTCCGCACGGTTCTGCGAGACTTACGACAGCCACAGGCGGCATGACTGAAAGCCGCACTGACGCAGCAGGGAGAGGGGCGGATGGCGGGGTGAGGGCACGGAAAACGGCAGTGACATATGGAGAAGATCCACATATATTGATGATAAGATGATTCAGAAAGCAGGAGCATATTCGGGGCGTTCGCCATATTGTGTCAACCGTCTGGCTGCGGCGGGCGCAAACGGCGGATTATGAATGTGCGCGGTGAATAGATGAGAGAATTATTCAGGGTAATGACGGGATTGTTGATTCCCTTTGCCGGGACCACATTAGGCGCGGCCATGGTGTTCCTGATGAAGAATGAAATGAACAGAAAGCTGGAGAAATTGCTTTTGGGTTTTGCCGCCGGAGTGATGATCGCCGCGTCTGTGTGGTCTCTGCTCATACCAGGGATCGAGATGGCCGAGCAGCAGGGCAAGATCCCCTGGATACCGGCCACGGTGGGATTTTTGCTGGGCATGTTCTTCCTGTTGGCGCTGGACAGTCTGATACCTCATCTGCATGTAGGCAGCAGTGAGCCTGAGGGGGTAAAGACAGGCATGGGAAAAACGGCCATGCTGGTCTTTGCCGTAACGCTACACAATCTGCCGGAGGGCATGGCGGTGGGGGTGACTTTTGCCGGGGCCATGATGGGGAATACCGGTATCACTATGGCAGGAGCCTTCGCCCTGGCCGTGGGTATCGCCATTCAGAATTTTCCTGAGGGAGCCATCATCTCCATGCCCCTTAAGAGCAGCGAACAGGGTATTTCCAAGGGCAGGGCGTTCTATTACGGTATGTTGTCCGGGCTGGTGGAGCCTGTGGGCGCGGTGATCACCATACTGCTGACGAACCTGGTAGTGCCTTTCTTGCCCTATCTGTTGTCCTTTGCGGCGGGCGCCATGATCTATGTGGTAGTGGAGGAACTTATCCCGGAGTCCCAGTCCGGAGAGCACACCAATATCGGCACCATCGGCGTAGCCATGGGCTTTACTCTGATGATGATCTTGGATGTAGCGCTGGGATAAAACAGGAGGATAGAGGGAATGGTTGAAAATACAGAGGATAGAGCCAGTAAGCTGCTGCTGGTAGACGGACATAATCTGCTGTTCCAGATGTTCTTTGGGATGCCTGCCCGGATCGTGGGGCAGGACGGAAGGGCGATACAGGGCACTTTGGGCTTTGTGGGAGCGCTGCTTAAGATCATACGGTGGGTGTCCCCCAGCCATGTGGCGGTGATCTTTGACGGTGAACATGAGAACCCGAGAAATGAGCTGGCACAGGACTATAAAGGAAACCGCCCGGATTACAGTTTGGTGGAGGAGGAGAACAATCCTTTCTCCCAGCTGCCGGATATTTACCGGGCGCTTAATCATATGGGGATACCTCACTGGGAGACACAGAAGTATGAGACAGACGATGAGATTGCCGCATATGTGTATGAATATGGCAACGGGCCGGAGAGCCTGCGGATCGTCATCTCATCTTTTGACAGTGATTTCTTCCAGTTGATCGGAGAAAATGTGTCGGTGCTGCGCTACAGGGGGGAAAAGACCGTGCTGTGTGACACGGCTTATATCCGGGAAAAACTGGGGATTGAGCCGTGGCAGTATGCGGATTACAAGGCGCTGACAGGGGACAGGGCGGACAATATAGCGGGTGTCTCAGGTGTGGGACCCAAAACGGCCGCCGCTCTGATGAGACAATTTGGCAGCCTGGAAGAATTGTTGGCACATAGGGAGGAGATCAAAAAGCTTTCTCTGCGGAAGGCACTCACAGAGAGAGAGGAGGATCTGCGCCGCAGTTTCCGGCTGATACGGCTGGACGCGAGAGCGCCCATTATGCGGCAACCGGAGGAACTCGGCTGGCGGGACGGGGGAATGACCACCACGGAGGTGCTCAGGGACATTGGGCTGAGATAGTTTACGGCCAAAGCGGAGTATATGCAAGGAACAAGAGAGGAGAAAGACCCATATGATTTATCTGTCACATTTTGCATTTCCCACCGGCGAGCAGGAGTCCGACTTTTTCTGGGGAGAGCAAAGAACCTGCTACGACTCCTATTATCCCTTTCAGATTCTTTCCCGGCGGAACCTGCGGATGCTGGATTTTGAGCCGGTGACGATCCTTTATGGGGGCAACGGTTCCGGCAAGACCACGGCGCTGAATGTGATCGGGGAGACGTTGGGGCTTGAGCGGGACACACTGTATAATCGCAGCAATTTTTTTGAGAGATATACCAAAATGTGTGATTATGAGACGCTGCATTCCGTTCCGGGAAACAGCAGGATCATCACCAGCGATGATGTGTTTGATTATATGCTGAATCTGCGGTCCCTAAATGAAGGGATCGACCGCAGGAGAGTGGGAATATTTGATGAATATCTGGAGAATAAGTATTCTCATTTTCAGATGCGTTCTCTGGAGGACTATGAACAACTGAAAAAGGTGGTGTCCGCCCGGAGCAAGACTCAGTCCAAATATGTGCGGGCCAATCTGATGGACAATGTGCGGGAGCATTCCAACGGGGAGAGCGCATTTATATATTTTTCAGAAAAAATACAGGAGAATGGGCTGTATCTGCTGGACGAGCCGGAGAATAGTCTGTCGCCGGCCCGGCAGCAGGAGCTGCTGCGTTTTCTGGAGGATTCGGCCCGGTTTTTCGGCTGTCAGTTCATCATGGCCACCCATTCCCCCTTTCTGCTGTCCATGAAAGGAGCCAAGATTTACGATCTGGACGAAGACCCGGTGGACGTGAAACGCTGGACGGAGCTTGCCAATGTCCGGGAGTATTATACATTTTTTAAGGAACATGAGAGGGAGTTCACTTAAGACGTTATCTGGTATTTGTTAAATTGACAAGAATAGAGCGGGATTATGATAGGTCAACATGCGAAAGCTACCCCGGGGAAGAATGGAAATTCTGCCCCGGGGTAACTTTTGCTATATGAAACGAGATAGCATCTGCAAATAGCCCCTTTTCCCTCCGTGTCTTTCTCTGTAGTGAGACAGCAGGGTAATCGGTATAAACGCTCCTATATTCTCAATGGAATATGCGTACAACTCCGCATCAGGCATTTCCGGCACCTCCTGCAACGGCGTTTTCCGCGATCCGGAAAGAAACCGTCACCACAAACAGGTCCGCGTTGGTCTCCCAGCTAAAGTTCCCGCCGCAGGCCTCGGTAAAGCTCTGGGCGATGGAGAGCCCCAGGCCGCTGCCGCCGTCGGTGCGGCTTAAGTCTCCCCGGGTAAAACGCTCCGTGAAATCCTTGTCTTTTTCCAGTTCCTGATGGGAGGTGTTTTTCACGCTGGCCACCGCCATGCATCCGTCGGCCTGCAGGGTCACGAACACCCTGGAGCCGTCCAAAGAGTACTGGATGGCGTTCTGGAACAGGTTCTGGAATACCCGGTACATCCGCTGGCCGTCCGCCAGGATCATCACCGGCGCATCGGGGATCTCCGTGCGGAAAGTGACCTTGCTGTTCGCAATCTGTTCTTCCATATCCGCCAGAGTCTGGCGCAGCAGTTTGCCAAAATCCAGTTCTTCCATCTGCATGGGCAGCTCGCCGGAGGCGGCCTTGCTCACGGCAAACACATCCTGCACCATGTTCTTTAGCCGCTGGGATTTTTCATCCAGGATCTTCACATAGTCCTGCACATGCTCCGGCAATTCCTTTTCTTCCTTTAAAAACTGCACATAGCTGATGATGGAGGTAAGCGGCGTCTTGATATCGTGGGATACGTTGGCGATCAGTTCCACTTTCATGCGCTCGCTTTTCATCTGTTCGTCCACCGCGCTTGCCATGCCGTGACGGATATCTTCCAGCTCTGCCATGGTGCTCTCCAGATCATGGCCCGCAAGGGGAGAGTTGCCGGCGCTGTCCCCGGAAAGGGCATTGCTCCCGGCATAGTTGCCGTTTCGTATATCCCGGATGCGGCCTGACAGCAATTCCAAATCTCTGGCGGTTTCCATATTCTTCACTCCGATCCTGTATTGCAAAATCAGAAATCCCACCAGGATCAGGAAGAACAGGATGCCCAGGCCCCAGACAGCGCCGCCGTTTCTGACGCCCTGGACAAAGCCGGTCACACCCCCCGCCAACATCAGCACGCCAAAGAGGGCGGCGGCGATGAAGGCGGCGGCATTCCTGCGAGCCGTTTTTACTGGCAGAGGCTGATCTAAGTCCCTGGCGGTATAGGCCCGGTGCAGTTTGGCGATGAGCCCATGAGTCCATACTTTTTTGTTATGACGCAGGTCATTTACGGCAAAATAGAGCAGCCAGAAAAGAATGAGCCATGTCCATGCGGGGAGAGAGCAGACAGCCCGGCCCAGGGAAGGAATCATGTAAGAGAGGTCATACCCGTATTCCCCCTCCTCTAACCAGCATGCCGTTTCTTCCATAATGTACAGTAAATCCCCGTATCCATAGCTTTGCCCCAGCCACATGATAATGCCGAGAAAGGTCAGGTACAGAACCAATATTCCCACCAGGATTTTGGCCTCAAACCATATTTTCCCGGTAAAGCGGGCAATATCCGCCCGGGCCTCCCGCCTGGATCTGCGGCACAGCAGCGCTGCCAGCAGCAGAGCCAGTCCTGCTGTAAGGCAGATGAGACTATGAATCAGCAGATTCCTTTGGACAGTAATATTGTACTGCATCCAGTACAGGCCATTGTCCATCAGCCGGTAGCTGCTTCTGCCATAGGCGCTCTCCGAATACAGTACCGGTTCCCTGGCCGCGGCTATATAGATGACCGCCTTTTTCTGGTCCTCATCCACAGTGAAGTTGCGGTAACCCGGCACATACCATTGGCTGCCGTTGTCCCGGTAGTATCCGTCCCCGTAGACGTCCAGTTCTATGCCGTCCTTGAAGATCCGGACTTTGCCTTCCGCGTATTGTAGCAGGAAGTTATAGTCCTCCGCAGCCGTCAGTTGTCCGTCCATGGGCAACAGTTCTGAGTTGGAGTACAGAACTTTGCCGTTGTAAGCGATAGAATAGAGGAGATTCTGGTCCTTTTTGATGCTGTCGTGGTACCGCTGGGCGATATTTCTACATCGCTGTGCACGCTCTTCGTCCGTGGGAGGATCTTTCCGATCCTGCCAGTTACCGTACCAATCGTTGTATATTCCCTGATTATAATACCATTCTTCCCATTCCGCCTGCTCCTGTAGGGGCATCCCTTCCCAGGGGACAAGCTCCTGCGTGACCGTTGCGGTGCCTTCCGTGGTACTTTCTATCCAGTCGCCGCCATAGTAATCATAGTAATTACAATAATCGTTGCCAAACGAGTCCGTAGCCATGGCGAGAAATGTCTCCAGTCGACCGGAGATATACCCCCTGAAACGGTTGCTCTGCTGGTAATCAGCCTGTAACACCCTGTCAGGGCGTTGCGGGAAGTCTCCCGGCATGTTTTGCAGAAGACTGACAGTACCGCCCAGCGTCAGGCTGGCTCCCGCGAAGAAGATCAAAAAACTAAATCCTTTTTTCCTGTTTTTCCATTTTGTATCCAATGCCCCACACCACCTTTATATATTCTGGCTCTTTCGGATTCAGCTCCACTTTTTCCCGGATGCGGCGGATATGCACCATGACGGTGTTCTCCGATGCAAAGGAGTCCTCGTTCCACACTCGGCGGTAGATTTCTTCAGCGGGAAAAACCCGCCCCGGATTGCGCATGAAAAGGTCGATGATCTTGGTCTCCGTGGCGGTCAGTTTTACAGGCTCTCCGTCCGCGTAGAGGGTTTTTTCCTCCGTGCGGTATAACAGACGTCCGTTTTGCAGCTCGTCCGCGCAGTTTCCGGCGTTGATGTCTCCCAGCATGGTATAGCGGCGGAGCTGGCTTTTTACCCGGGCTGCCAGCTCCTGGGGATTGTAGGGTTTGGTGACATAGTCGTCCGCTCCCATGGAAAGCCCCAGCACCTTGTCGGTATCCTCGCTCTTGGCGGAGAGGACGATGATGGGAATATTCTGTTTCTCCCGAATGCGCATCACTGCCGAAAGTCCGTCCAGCTTTGGCATCATCACATCGATGAGTACCAGCCTCACCTGGCGGGAGGAGAGGATATCCAGCGCCTGCAGCCCGTCGTAGGCTTTCAGCACCTCATACCCCTCCCCCTCCAGCAGTATGCCGATGGCCTTTACAATCTCTCTGTCGTCATCTACAACCAATACGCAATCGCCCATGTCGTTCCTTTCCGCAGTCCCGGTCTTTTAGGGGCCGCAGATTACTCTGTGGCGGTTTGCCTATTCCGGGACATGCCGCGTGTTCTGTACCGCTCAGAAAAAAGTGTAGCTGTATCTCTCAAGCTGGTATCAGAATAATGCATATTATTTACAAAAATGTTTGGGTGTTTCTTACAAGTTTCTTACAATGCTTTTCTATTTTATTCTTTTTTCCACAGGATGGCAAGGGCGATAGCTCTTTTGCGGGCCAGTTTTTGGGGATATAAAATTGACAGGGCGTTGGGGTACGGCTATAATAAAATGTGCATACTATTAAAAATCCAAACAGGCAGGAGGACACTATGGAATTACAGGACAAGGTAGCGATCGTGACAGGGGGCAGCCGGGGCATCGGCTTTGCCACAGTGAGAGCTTTTTTGCAGGAGGGCGCCACGGTGGTGCTGTGTGCCAGCAGGCAGGAGACGGCGGACAAGGCCGTGGCCCGGCTCAGAGAGGAGTTTCCCCAGGCGAAGGTGGAGGGCATCTGGCCGAACCTTAGCAGCTTTGAGGAAGTAAAGGCGGCCTTTGACAAGGTGGCGGAGCAGTACGGCAGCGTGGATATTTTGGTGAACAACGCGGGAGTTTCCGAGAGTACGCCCTTTTCCGCATACACGGAAGAGACATTTGACAAGGTGATGGATCTGAATGTGAAAGGCACGTACAACTGTTCCAAGGCGGCGGCCGATATCATGGAAAAAAGAGGAAGCGGCGTGATCCTCAACACATCTTCCATGGTCAGCATAACGGGACAGCCCAGCGGTGTGGCCTATCCCACCTCCAAATTTGCTGTAAACGGCTTTACCGTCTCTCTGGCAAGGGAGTTGGGGCCCAAAGGCATCCGGGTGAATGCGGTGGCTCCCGGTATCACGGAGACGGATATGATGAAGGCGGTGCCCAAGGAAGTGATCGAACCCATGATCGCCCGTATTCCGCTGCGCCGTCTGGGGCAGCCGGAGGATATCGCCAACGCCTTTGTATTCCTGGCATCGGAGAAGGCGTCCTATATCTCAGGCGTGGTGCTGAGCGTGGACGGACTTATGCGGACTTGAGGACAGTCTGAGCAACAGGGTTCTCATCAGCCGTACCATTTGAATTATCCGGTTTAATCCCATAAGAGAACGGGGCTGTCGCATAAGTTGTATTTTGCGACAGCCCCTGTTTTTTGTATATAGGCATTATAACTTTTTTTTGGATCGCTCGGTGTACTTTTCCTCGCAGTATTTGCAGCGGTAAATCTCTTTCTCCGGGTCCGCCAGATAAAAGATATGGGGCAGCTCCTGCTCGATGGAAGTGATGCAGCGGGGATTGTGGCAATGGATCACATTGCGGATCTGCTGTGGCAGCACCAGGTCTTTTTTGTCCACGATCTCGCCGTCCTTGATCACGTTGACGGTGATATTGTGGTCGATATAGGCCAGGACGTCCAGGTCCAGCATGTCTATGTCGCATTCCACCTTTAAAATATCCTTCTTGCCCATCTTGTTGCTGCGGGCGTTTTTGATGATAGCCACCGTGCAGTCCAGCTTGTCCAGTCCCAGATGTTCATAGATGGACAGGCTCTTTCCGGCCTTGATATGATCCAATACGAAACCTTCTTCGATCTTACCTACATTTAACATAGTACTCCTTTCTGCGGGTCAGGAACTTATAGTCCGGTCAAGCTCCTGCCATGTCTGCGGCATGGTGTTCAACAGCGTGTTGTGCATGGGTGCGGCGGGTCATGCCAGTTCAAGCAGCGTCAGGATCAGCGCCATGCGCACATAGACGCCGTACTGCGCCTGTTTGAAGTAGGCGGCTCTGGGGTCTTTGTCCACCTCCACCGAGATCTCGTTGACCCGGGGCAGAGGATGAAGTACCAGCATGTCCGGCTTGGCAAGTTCCATCTTAGCGGTGTCCAGAATATAGAAATCTTTCAGGCGGATATAGTCTTCCTCATTGAAAAAGCGTTCCTTCTGCACCCGGGTCATGTAGAGCAGATCCAGGCGGGGCATCACATCTTCCAGGCTTGTGACTTCCTCGTAGGGGATATTTTTGCCTTTCAGCATTTCCGTGATATAGTCGGGTACCCGTAGCTCCTCCGGGGAGATAAACACAAAGCGGATATCCGTATAACGCGCCAGGGCATGGATCAGGGAGTGCGCCGTACGGCCGAACTTCAGGTCGCCGCACAGGCCAATGGTAAAGCTGCCCAGAGTGCCCTTTAAGCTGCGTATCGTCAGCAGATCCGTCAGAGTCTGGGTGGGATGCTGGTGGCCGCCGTCCCCGGCGTTGATCACAGGGATCAGAGAATGCTCCATAGCCACCATGGGGGCGCCTTCCTTGGGATGGCGCATGGCACAGATATCGGCGTAGCAGGAGATGACCCGTATGGTGTCGGACACGCTCTCGCCCTTGGAGGCGGAGGAGGAGCCTGCGTCGGAAAAACCGATGACGCTGCCGCCCAGCCGGGTCATGGCGGACTCAAAACTCAGGCGTGTGCGTGTGCTGGGTTCGTAAAAACAGGTGGCCAGAATCCTGCCGTCGCAGGCATGGGCGTACCTTGCCTTGTTGCGCTCAATGTCACCGGCAAGATCAAAGAGCCGGTCCAACTCCTGGGTGGTAAAATCCAGGGGACTCATCAGATGTCTCATATCGTTAACCCTCCTAATTTAAAGTTTTTCGTAACTTCCGTTTCGTATATTCCCGTCCGGTGCCAAAGCCGGTCAGGACTTTGCGTATTCCCAAAGAAAAGCCGAAGAGAAAAACTCTTCGACTTTTATGTTACGACATATAAGTGACCAATTCCTCCACGGGCTTACGCTTGGGAGCAACGGGGGATTCCGCGGGATATCCCACGGGAATAACGGCCACCACCTCCCGGTCCTCGGGAACATTTAACAGAGCGGCTATTTTATCATCATCTATAATACCCATGATAACGGTGCCAAGTCCCTTATCATAAGCAGCCAGACAGAACGCTTCGCTGGCAACGCCTGCGTCGTACATCTGCCAGCCGTCGCCCCGGTGGGTGGAATAGGAGCCGTCGCGCTCAAACCCGCTGCGTTTCTTGATAACAGTGACAACTATAGCCATGGGGGCCTGATCGATGATGACGCCATTGCCCGCATAGCCGGAAGTACATTTGGCAACCTCCGCTTTCAAGCTGCCTTCCACGGCAATATATCTGACGATCTGTGTATGTTTCCAACTGGGAGCGTAGGACGCGGCCTCCACCACCTGGTCGATCAGCTGGTGGGAAACGGGCTGGTCGGTGTAGGAGCGTATGCTTCTGCGTCCCATAATGCATTCTCTGGCGTTCATAAATCTACCTCCTTCATTGCGGCGTTTTTTCTATTCTAACACAATGCTTAGAAGGATGCAAAGAGTTTTTGCGGTATGATTTACAAATAGGATTGCTTTTTCAAATTATTTCGAGTATATTGTAGATAGATTTAAAAAGGCAATTATGACAGGGAGGACAAGGCATATGGAATTTGTGGAAAGAAAACGCTGGCTGTTTTTCGGATTACCTTTTACTTTTACCAAGTATACGATCAAAGAGGATATGATCACCATTGACGCGGGGCTGCTCAAGACCGTGGAGAACGATTGCTATATGTATAAGGTGCAGGATGTGCAGCTCACAGCCACCCTGGCCGAGAAGATTTTCCGTCTGGGGACCGTGACCTGTTTTACCGGGGATACCACGGACCCCAAGCTGGAGCTGATACACATTAAAAATGCCCGGGCCGTAAAAGAATTTATCCTGGAGATGTCCGAGAAGGCAAGGCTGAAGAGGCGCACCGTGAACATGCTGGATATCGGTTCCGGGGATATGACGGATGCGGATGAGGTGCAGTAGGATACGGCGGGACGGTGTTTGATAGGATATGGGGAAAAGTCAGGCGGGGAGGGGTAGAAACAGAGCCGGCAGGGCGGGTTTCTTACCCTTCCTCCGGCTTTGTCAGCAGCTTTTCAAACAGCAGTCCGGCTCCGAACCAATAGGGAGCGTAGTCCAGCCGGATGACCCGGTTGATGTTCCATTTGGAACGGCTGTAATCCCAGGGGCAGAGCGATTTGCGTTTCAGCAGCATACCGCTGACGAACTCCATGGAGAATATCATGGATGTATAGGTAAGCCCCCGGACGATCAGGGGTTTTTTCTTCATATACCGGAAAATGGGAGCCAGCAGAGCCGCGCAGCCATAGATGGGAAACATCCATACGGAGGTGCTGCCCTGAAGGGAAAACTGCCTGCGGCGGATTCTGCTCAGGGCGGTGAAGACAATCTCCATGCACCAGCCCAGTATGCCGCAGTGAACAAAATTATTTAAAAATTTGTGCATGACTGACACCGATCCTTTCGGGGGATTGCGGCCTTATGACCGCCTGCTTTTATATATCTGTGTTAGTATGGCCTTTTTGAGGGCAGAATATCCGAAAGGTTTCATAAAAACTTATCTGAGCGGTATCAAGGGCGGATCTGCGATGGGCGCGGAGCCGATATGCGAAAAGAGGAAACATGAAATATCAGGAAGTATTGGATTATATGGATTCTTTAAAATGCTATGGCATAGTGCCGGGGCTTGACAGCGTTAGGGAGCTGTGCAGGCGGCTGGGCGATCCTCAGGAGGGACTTAACTTTGTCCATGTGGCGGGAACCAACGGAAAAGGATCGGCGCTGGCCTATGTGTCCACTGTGCTCACGTGTGCGGGATACCGGGTGGGACGGTATATTTCGCCCACCATCAGGGAATACAGAGAGCGTTTTCAGATAAACGGACGTATGATCACCCAAAAGGATCTGTGTGAGCTTGCAGGCGAGGTAAAAGATGCCTGTGACGCCATGCGGGCGGAGGGTTTGCCCCATCCCACACCCTTCGAGGTGGAGACGGCTCTGGGGTTTCTGTATTTTATCAGGAAAAAATGCGATCTGGTAGTGCTGGAGACCGGCATGGGTGGCAGACTTGACGCCACCAACGTGATCCGCAGTCCCCAGGTGGCGGTGCTGGCATCTATAAGCATGGATCATATGCAGTATCTTGGCAATACGCTGACCGCCATCGCGGGGGAGAAAGCCGGTATATTAAAACCGGGCTGCCGGGCAGTGTCCGCAGAGCAGGAGCCGGAGGCCATGGAGGCGATCCGCGCCCGGGCGGAGCAGTTGGGCATACCTCTTACGGTGGCGGAGACAAGGCTGGTGGGGCGGGCGCGCTACGGTCTGGAAAAACAGCGTTTTGATTATGACGGCATGAAGGATCTGGAGATCGGTCTGGCGGGGCGATGCCAGATCGGGAACGCGGCTCTGGCAGTGGAGGCGTGCAGGGCGCTGCGGGAATGCGGCTATGAGATCCCGGATAAAGCGCTGCGGCAGGGACTGCGGGAGACACGCTGGCCGGGCCGTTTTACGATTCTGGGCCGCAGACCCCTCTTTGTGGCGGACGGGGCACACAATGAGGACGCTGCAAGGGAACTGGCCAAGTCTTTGGAAATGTATTTTACAAACAGGCGAATCATCTATATAATGGGGATATTGAAAGATAAAGAATATGAAAAGATCATAGAGCTTACGGCGCCCTATGCGGACCAGATACTTACGGTGACGCCGCCGGGCAATCCCCGGGCCATGGGCAGTTATGAGCTGGCGCAGGAGGTAGCGAAAGCCCATCCCCGGGTGACTGCAACGGACAGTCTGGAGGAAGCGGTGGAGCTGAGCCATCTGCTGGCAGGGAAAGAAGACGTGATCCTGGCCTTCGGTTCCCTGTCCTATCTGGGCAGGCTCATGGAGATCATGGAAGAGCGGGAGCGCAGGGGAAAGAAAAGGAAGGCTTGACGGAAAGGACTGACGGATATGATAGATCGGGAGAAAATAGAGCAGGGTGTAAAGCTGTTGCTGGAGGGAATCGGCGAGGACGTCTCCAGAGAGGGCCTGGCGGACACCCCTGACAGAGTGGCCAGAATGTACGAGGAGATCTTCAGCGGTATGGAGGAGGATGCGGGAGAGCATCTGTCCAAAGTGTTCGCCACGGAGAATGAGGGCGTGGTGCTGGAGAAGGATATTGTCTTTTACTCTACCTGTGAGCATCATATGATGCCCTTTTACGGCAGGGCCCATATCGCCTATCTGCCCCAGGGCAAGGTGGTGGGACTGAGCAAGCTGGCCCGGACGGTGGAAGTCTATGCCCGCAGGCTCCAGATACAGGAGCGGATGACCGGACAGATCGCGGATGCCGTCATGGAACATCTAAACCCCCGGGGGGTTATGGTGATCCTGGAGGCGGAGCATATGTGTATGACCATGCGGGGGGTTAAAAAGCCCGGGACGGGCACCGTGACTGTGGCGGTGCGTGGAGCCTTTGAGGACAATGCGCTGCAGGAGCAGGTCTGGCATATGCTGCGGCTGTAGGGGCGTCAGTGGTTGCGGCGCATGAGATGGAAATCCGAACATAGGGGGAGTGCGGATGGAGCGGGTGAACAGGATACTGAGAAATCAGGCATTTTTAGAACATTTGCGGGAAAATGAGACGGCAGAAGAGGGACGTATCTTCTGCCATCATAATATGGAGCACTTTCTGGATGTGGCCCGTATCGCTATGATCCTCAACCTTCAGGAAGGTTTGGACATACCGGAGGATATGGTATATGGGGCAGCGCTGCTGCACGATATCGGGCGGCATGAACAGTATAAGGCGGGGACTCCCCATGAGGCGGCAAGCGCCCGGATCGCTCCGGACATTTTGACGGGCTGCGGGTACAGTGGGGAGGAGACAGAAGAGATCGTGGAGGCTATCGCTCTGCACCGGGACAGCAGGGCGGCGGGAAGAGCGGATCTGACCGGTATACTGTACCGGGCGGACAAGGCCAGCAGGGCCTGCTTTTGCTGCAAAGCAGGGGAGCAGTGTAACTGGAGTGAAGAGAGGAAGAATCATGAACTGCGTTGGTAGAAGAGTGAGGCGGTAAGATATGGGACTGCGCCGGTGGGAGAGAGAAACGGAAAGTATTAGGACCGCGTTGGTAGAAGAGTGAGGCGGTAAGATATGGGACTGTGCCGGTGGGAAAAGAGAGGGACGACATATGAGGATAGGCAGCAGGGAATTTGACGTATGGAACCAGACCTATGTGATGGGTATATTGAATGTGACTCCGGATTCTTTTTCTGACGGGGGCAAATGGAACAGTATGGACCGGGCGCTGAAACATGTGGAGGATATGCTTGCGGAGGGTATGGATATTCTGGACATCGGCGGGGAGTCCACCAGGCCGGGATCAGACTACAGTATGCCGGAGCAGGAGGAGATGGAGCGGGTGCTGCCCTGTATCGAGGCGGTGAGAGCCCGCTTTGATGTTCCCATCTCTCTGGATACCTACAAAAGCCGGATGGCGGAGGCGGGCATAGCCGCCGGTGCGGATATGATCAACGATATATGGGGGCTGAAGTGGGATTCGGATATGGGGAACGTGATCGCGGAGCATGGCGTGGCCTGTTGCCTGATGCACAACCGCCGCCCGGCGGTACAGGAAGACGGCACTGAAAACACCGAGAATAGGTATGGCTATCAAAATTTTTTGGAGGATGTGAGGGCTGACCTGGCTGTGTCGGCAGAGTTGGCCAGGCAGGCCGGAATCTCCCGTGAGAAGGTTATATTGGACCCAGGCGTGGGATTTGCCAAGAGCTATGAGCAGAATCTGGCAATTCTCAATCATCTGGACTCTCTGCGATCTCTGGGGTATCCCATACTGCTGGGAACCAGCCGCAAATCGGTGGTGGGTCTGACGCTGAACCTGCCTGTGACACAGCGGCTGGAGGGGACGCTGGCGACCACGGTGCTGGGTGTACTCAAAGGCTGCGGCTTTGTGCGGGTTCATGACGTTAAGGAGAACGTGCGTGCCATCCGCATGACCCGGGCGATCCTGGGAGCGGAGGGCTGACAGGGAGAGTGACAAAAGTGGCGGAGTGTTGACTGTCTAAAGGGAGGATGAGGGATGTATCAGAGGAAAGAATGGGATGAGATACATATAGATGATCTGGAGGTTTATGCCTACCATGGGGTTTTCCCGGAGGAAAAAGAGAAGGGCCAGCCCTTTTATGTGAATATGGTGTTGTATACGGATACCAGAGCCGCCGGGCAGCAGGACGAGCTGACTCTGTCTACCCATTATGGGGAGGTATGTCATCTGGTGACAAAGTGGATGCGGGAACATACCTATGATCTGATCGAGACGGCAGCGGAGACGGTGGCGGAGCAGATACTGCTCTGTTATCCGCTTATACAGGCTGTGGACGTGGAGATCCGCAAGCCCCAGGCACCCATCGGACTGCCTTTTGGGAGCGTGTCGGTGAAGATCCGCAGAGGCTGGCACCGGGCATATATCGCTCTGGGCTCCAACATGGGAGACCGGAAAAAGTATTTGCAGGCAGGGGTGGATGCCATGAAGAAAAGGGAAGATATACGTCTGCAAAGGGTATCCTCCTGGCGGCAGACAGCCCCCTACGGCGGAGTGGAGCAGGCGGACTTTTTAAACGGTGTCATGGAGGTGCGGACTCTGCTGACGCCCCGTGAACTGCTGGACTATCTGCATGAGACAGAGCAGGGGGCAGACAGAAAGAGAGAGATACACTGGGGACCCAGGACTCTGGATCTGGACATTCTGCTGTATGACGATCTGGTGATGGAATCGGAAGAACTCACCATTCCCCATGTGGATATGCAGAACAGGGATTTTGTGTTGGGACCTATGGCGGAGATCGCCGGCTGGGTGCGCCATCCGTTGCTGGGACTGACCATGGGGCAGTTGTATGCGCAGTTGATGTCTGTCAAAGAGATAAGAAAAGATGGGTGACCCCAAAGGTTATGGCAGTGGCCTAAATCGCCGCAGGCGACTCAGGGCAAAGCGGGCGCACAGCCCGGTGAACAGTCCGGTGACGGCACCGCTGAGCAGCAGATAGGGCAGATATACCAGGACGCCCGGTACGGCTGTGATCAGCAGAGCCGCCAGGAGCTGTCCGATATTGTGAAAAATGCCTCCCACAATGCTTGTCAACTCGGGAAAATGTCCCTGCAGAAGACGGCAGGATAGTGCCATGGCAATGAAACAGAGCAGTCCGCCGCATAAGCTGTAGAACAGGCTCATGGCCTGTCCAAAGAGCAGGGCCGACAGCAGGACGCGCGCCAACAGCACCATCGCCGCGCTCCTGGCGTCGTAAAGATGGAGTATTAAAAGGGTAATGATATTGGCAAGCCCCAGTTTGATGCCGGGAATGGGCACTATGGGGGGCAGCAGGCTTTCTGCGGAGTAGATAGCCAGTGCCAGTGTGGCAAACAGTGCCAGGGAAGTCAGTTTTCGGGTGCGCATGGGCTCCTCCTGAGGTGTTCTGCCCGCAAGGACATATATTGTCAGTAGGCAACGGCGTCCGGTGCGGTATCGGTGCCGGGTTTCAGTTCCACCACCAGCCGGTGAGGCAGACAGGTGATGGGCAGCAGGGAATCGGTAGCGGGACCCTGCAAAACGCAAAGCTTGTCCGGGCAATCCGCCTCCACAATGGCGATGGCTCCGGGGGAAACCTCCACGATGTTGTAGCCTCCGTCTGTGGCGTCCACAGTAAAACGACAGGTCTCCGATACCTGATCCAAGGGGATGGACCGCAGCATTTGGCCGTCCCGGTAAATACAGGCGGTATAGGAGGTATCCGGGCTGCGGGCTGCGCGGCTTTGAAAAATAAGATATAAGGCGCTGCCGGCCAGCACTACGGCAATGCCGCCGGCCAGCAGGCAGGCCCTTTTGGACAGGGTATTCATCAGAATCTTTCCTTTCTGTATACCTATGACAGCATTCGGCACCATGCGGCATGGAGAAAGCTGTTTATAAATATCTGTATGTATCTCAGTATAGCAGAAAGCACAAGAAATATGAAATACAATTTTTCACCTTTTGGGGAAAAGAGTTTCCGTTAAAATCACCCTGTGCATATCTGTATTATTGGCGGCGGAAAATGATGACCGTCTCCCCCTTTTGACACTTGATGAATTTTTTGAGGGGAATACGGCGGAGGACTCCATTGCGCCAAATGACTGTGACTCCGGGTGCCCTACGATTGCTGAAATATGGGAGTTAATGCGAAATCTTGAGAAAAGGCCGGATATTGCATGGATTCGCATTGAACTTCCAGAGGGATTTTGCTGTTTTGCCATTGTGTGGGACTAATGCAGCTATCCATTTGTAGAACAGTCAGATGGGTGTAAATTCAAATTGTATATGTAATATGTAGCAGAACATATTTCCAAAAAGAGAGATTCCACATTTTAATGGGAGTATATTATGGACGAAACAAAGGGTTTTTTGCTTATAGAGAAATTGAAGGAAAAACCGGAGAAGTTTCGCAAAGGCGGCGGAGCATATCAATTACTTCAAGAGTACTTTGCGGGGCTTTCAAAAGAAACGCTACGGGATTTGTTACGTTGTGAAGATAAATGTATAAGACAAGTAACTCTTTGGATAATATCCGAATTGGGAAATACCGCCAGTGAATTATTGGAAGAAGTAGTGATTCAAATAAATGATGAAGCCCCTCTTATTTGCTATTATTCCTCTGAAATAGTAGCCGGCATCGCAACTGATAAGTATATGGAAGACTTTATGAGAGTATTTGGGCTTTTTGAGCATTCTAACGCTAAAATTAGAACACTGTCCATGTTTCTCATTTCAACGTTAGGTGATTCACGAATACAGGAGGCATATGCATATTCGCTCAACAACAAAACTCTTAGTGACTCACATAAAAAAGGTTTATTATCTCTGATTAATGTAAATACCGTTACCGTTTCCGACATCACAGCTATGATCAATAGTGAAGATAGCGTAATAAGGAAATACGGTGTCATAGCTGCCTCGAAGGTTTACCACAAGTATCCAGAGATTATTCAGAAGTCAGTAGATTCTGAAGATTTGGACGTTCAGGATTTTTCAAAAGATCAAATGCATGCTATGGATAAAATAGCTCAGTTGCCTTTTCACAATAGGAAATAATAAAGCAGGTATGATCCCATGTCCTTGATCCAGGGAACGCTATAAGTCGAAGGAATCATGCGTTCTGCGTCAGGAGTACATTTGTAAAAAGGAGAAATCTTTTTATGCTAAGATATAGAAGAATATTTGGAGAATGGATGCTGGCGGTGGGGATTATACTGATTCTGACCGGCTGTGGCAGCGGCAAAGCGGAGCAATATGGCAGTGTGGACACGGCCATGGGCACTGTGGTGTCTCAAACGCTGTATGTGTGCGGGGACAGAGAGGAGGCGGAGTCAGAGATCGCCGCCGTCATGGAATTGCTGACAAGGCTGGAGCGGCAGGAACTGTCCTGGAGAATCCAGGACTCGGAAGTGGCCCGGATCAATGCGCTGTCCCAAAAAGAGGCGGAGGCAATTCAGGGGCAGGAGAACGCCATGAGAGAGGGTATGGTGGTTCCCATATCTCCGGTTATGCAGCAGACATTACAGCAGATCTGGCAGGTGTCCGCAGACAGCGGAGGGGCGCTGGATGTGACGCTGGGCAGGTTGAGCCGCCTGTGGAATCTGGATGCTCTGTCTGCGCAGGCGACAGAAATATCCGTTCCCACACAGGAACAGATACGGACTGCCCTGGAGGACGCGGGCTACGAGCGGGCGCGGATCTCTCAGGAAACGCTGGAACTTCCGCCGGGAATGCAGCTGGATCTGGGAGCGGTGGGGAAGGGTATCGCCTGTGACCGCGTGGGTGAATACCTGCGCAGCCGACCTCAGATTACCGGAGCGGTGGTGGCGGTGGGCGGCAGCGTGATAACCTATGGGCAGAAACCGGACGGCAGTCCCTGGAAAGTAGCGATCACCCATCCCCGGAAAGAGGGGAGCTATCTGGGTATCCTGTCTCTGACGGGGGAACATTATGTCTCCACGTCCGGGGACTATGAGAGATACGTTATGGTGGACGGAGTTCGGTATCACCATATTTTTGATCCCTCCACCGGCGCCCCCGCCCACAGCGGCCTGTGCAGTGTCACCATTGTCTGTGACAGCGGGCTGTTGGCGGATGCCCTGTCCACAGCCTGTTTTGTGCTGGGTCCGCAGCAGGGGCTGGCTTTGGCCCGGAGCTATGGCGCGCAGGCCTTGCTGGTGGAGGAGGACGGTACGGTGCATATGACGGATGATATGAAAGAAATATTTATTGCCCAATAGAGCGGACGGATAGCCTTCCAGGTTATGATGCCGGAGTTTTTGCCCTGAAAGCGCAAACCAGCGACCCCGAGAACAAGGGAGTCGCGGCCAGTGCCCAAAGCAGGCGCAGACTATAGAGCGATGCGGACGATTAAAAAGTAAAATGAAAGAGGCTCAGTGAAAGGAGCCTCTTTTTGCCGTTGACGGAATCGGGCAGCAGTCTCAGAATCCGTTATTTCGCCGTAAACGCGCTGTAGCTGTTCGTACCCAGCGGGCAGTGATAAATGGAACTGTCCTCACCGAATTCCTGGAAATATACATAGCGGGAAGTCATGTTAATATTGGTATAATTGCCCTCCGCTACCACGGCGGGATTGGAGCCGTCCGTGCCCATCATTTTCAGCGCCGGGGCCGTGGATGAACTTTGCTGGTAGTAGATATAGCCGCCGCCCACATTAAAGCAGTCCACCCGGTCGTTGGTCAGTACTTCTATGACTCTCTGCGTCAAATTAAAACGGCATAGCCGGTAGTCGCCTGCCACATCCAGATAATAGATATAATTGCCGTCCAGGCAGGGATACCAGAGATTGCCCTGCCACAGCTCGGATACCGTATCCCCGTTGGTATTTAAGGTATAGAGATAGTGGTTACTCTGGGTACCGTTGTAATAGATGATACCGTCCCGGGCGCAGGCGGGATTGACCTGGTACCGGGCCAGTTCCTGCCTGTCGGATTTGTCGATCTTCAGTTTGTAGAAGACGGGAGTGGGGTCCCCTGCGGTGAGCAGATACAGGTAATTGTCCACCAGCTGACCGGACACTACCACATCCGTGGTCAGGGAGACGGCATCCTTGCCGGATTTCAGACAGCGGTTGAAGGAATTGCGGCTGCGCACATAGCCCAGACCTGATTCCCCCGAGGCGGACATCTGAAAATAATACAGGTATTTGCCTCCGGCCAAAATATTGCGCACAGCGGAGTTGCCCAGTTTGGTGATATCCTGCTCGTCCGGGGTCATGGAGTAAAGACTGCCGCCGTCCTGCGGGTTGGAGAAGTATACCATCCCGTCAGATTCGCAGAAAAGCCCCGCGTTGTTGATATTGCCCGCAGTGTTTCCCACAGTGCCCGGCTCGTTCATGGGTATCCGGCTAAGCAGCCGGCTAAAGAATATCAGAGCGGCGAATGCGATCAGGAGCAACGCCACAATGAGGAAATATTTTATTTTTTTTGACATGAGATCACAACCTCCCGAAACTCTTTCTTTTATGAATATATCACATAGTTGGTCTTGCTATCAAGAGGGTTTTGGGGTAATATAAAGTAAAAAAACGGACACAATGGAGGAATCCCATGGATTTGTTGGAACTGAGGGAACAGATCGACGTGATAGACAGGCAGATCGTCAGCCTGTACGAACAGCGAATGGATATCTGCGGCAAGGTGGCGGAATATAAGATAGAGACGGGGAAAAAAGTGTTTGACAGGCAGCGGGAAATGGAAAAACTGGCCAGCGTCAAAGCCCTGACACACAATGAGTTTAACAGTCACGGCGTGGAGGAGTTGTTTGAGCAGATCATGTCCATGAGCCGCAAGCTCCAGTATCAGATGCTGTCACAGCACGGCAGTATGGGCAGGCTCCCCTTTATCGGAGTGGAGGAACTGGAAAAAAACCGGGCAAGAGTAGTATTCCAGGGGGCGGAGGGAGCCTATTCCCAGGCGGCAATGACCCGGTATTTCGGGGAGCAGATACAGAGTTTTCACGTGGATACCTTTCGGGACGCCATGAGCGCCATAGACGAGGGGAGCGCGGACTTCGCGGTGCTGCCCATCGAGAACAGTACCGCCGGCATCGTCAGTGAGATATACGATCTGCTGGTGGAATTTGAAAATTATATCGTGGGAGAACAGATCATACAGGTACGGCACTGCCTGCTGGGGGTTCCGGGAACGAAGATCGAGGATATCCGTACCGTGTACAGTCATCCGCAGTCCCTGATGCAGAGCAGCCGTTTTCTGGCGGGATATGACTGGAAACAGATCAGTATGCAGAACAATGCCTTCGCGGCTCAGAAGGTGGCGGCGGAGGGAGATAGATCCCAGGCTGCCATCGCCAGCGAATACGCGGCCAAGGTCTACGGACTGCAAGTACTGCGTCAGGGTGTCAATCAGGAGCAGGACAATTCCACCCGCTTTATCATTGTCACCAACCAGAAAATATTTCGCAAAGACGCGGGCAAGGTCAGCATCTGCTTTGAACTGCCCCACCAGAGCGGTTCCCTGTACCATATGCTGTCCCATTTTATCTACAACAATCTGAATATGTGCAGGATCGAGAGCCGTCCCATAGAGGACAGGAGCTGGGAGTATCGGTTTTTTATAGATTTTGAGGGCAATCTGGCGGACAGCGCCGTGAAAAATGCCCTGCGGGGACTTAGGGACGAGGCCAGAAATATGAAGATACTGGGGAATTATTAGCGGAAAGGGCAAAATGTACTATGAGAGAACAGGAATTGATCGTCTATAGGAATCTGGAGGGAGAACGGCTGCTCTATGATGTGACCTGGCTCATGAATCATTATGACGACGCATATTATAATCAGGAGGACTTGGCGGCGCTGCTCTACCAGTGTATCCACGGGCTGATCGAGCAGGCGGGCAATTACGGTTTCCACGGCAATCTGTGGCACTGCTATCTGGCCAATCTGCTGGTGAACAATGAGAACAGCTACAGCTGCGGCTGTGAGATCAGAGGAGCCATAGAGGGAACCATCAATCAGGCCGCTCTGCACGATATAGGCATATTTAAGGAATTTTACGACTATGATTTCACGCCCATGGTAGTGGCTCTGCATGTGCCGGAGTGGTCCATGGTGGAAAATTATGTCAGCAGCAGCCGGGAGAGCAAGGTCTACAATACCCGTATCTGCGCCCGCATCTGTGAACTGGCGGAACGTTTCTGCCAGGACGGCACGGCACAGGAGATGAAGGACACGCTGACTCAGTTTTACAAGGAGTACGGAGTGGGACGTTTCGGTCTCCATAAGTCTTTCCGCGTCTGCCGTGACGAGCAGGGCCATGTGGAAATACGCCCGATCCTGAATATTGCCCATGTACATCTGGATGATCTGGTGGGCTACGAGATCCCCAAACAGAAATTGGTGGACAACACGGAGGCCTTTGTGTCGGGCCGTAAGGCCAACAACTGTCTGCTGTTCGGAGACGCGGGCACGGGCAAATCCTCCAGCATCAAGGCCATTGCCAATGCCTACTATGACCGCGGGCTGCGCATTATCGAGATCTATAAGCATCAGTTTCAGGATCTGCAGGAGTGCATCAGCCAGATCAAGAACCGTAACTACAAGTTTATCATCTATATGGATGACCTGAGCTTTGAGGAGCATGAGACGGAGTACAAATACCTGAAAGCCGTGATAGAGGGCGGTCTGGAGAAAAAACCGGAAAACATACTGATCTATGCCACCTCCAACCGCCGCCACCTGATCCGTGAGAATTTCAGCGACAAGGAGGAGATCAGGCAGGACATGCATACCGGCGACACGGTGCAGGAAAAGCTGTCTCTGGTGTACCGCTTTGGGGTGACGATCTATTTCGGATCACCTACGCCCAAGGAGTTTCAGAATATCGTTCTTACGCTGGCGCGGAGATATGGGCTGGAGATGGACAGGGAGGAGCTGCTGGCCGAGGCGAACAAGTGGGAGCTGGCGCACAGCGGACTGTCGGGGCGGAGCGCGCAGCAGTTCATAGATTATCTGCTGGGACGGGGATGATGGGGGTGCGGCGGGGGACGGGGGCAGGGCGGGCATATCCCATGTGCCGGGCGCTCTCGTTTCGTGGCAAAGCGTAGCAGTGCTAAACTCGTGCCGGATTACATCCGGCAATACCTCGCTAAGCACTGACGTTTGCCAAGGCCGGCTCATGGGATATGCCCGCCCTGCCCCCTGTTACTTGCTGCCCGTCAGTTCACAGCTTGTTTAAGCTGCTCCCCGGTCTGAGTAGTGGCGTGTCTGGTAGAGCAGTCGTCCTCCGGAACGCAGACTACAGGTGGCCGGCGCACCTGTATTACTTTCTGGCCCCGGCGTTGGATAGTGAATCTACGTGCAGACATGCTATAATCAGCTCCATCCAGAGACTATCCCCCGTCTGGAGCGTGACTAGGAGAGTAACCCTGTAGCGCACTCCACCCTACCTATTGAAAGGAGAACAAAAACATGGCCGTAAAAACCTTCGCGGCGATCGACGTAGGGAGTTTTGAACTCTCCCTGAAGATCTTTGAGTTTACCGGCAAAAGCCAGGGCCGGGTCATTGAGCATATCCGGCAGAGAGTGGATCTGGGGACCGATACCTATGGCAGCGGCAAGATCAGTCATGATAAGATGGACGAGCTGTGCCGGGTGCTGTCACAGTTTGCGCAGATCATGGATTCCTATAAGGTGACCGGATACCGGGCCTATGGCACCAGCGCCATCCGGGAGACCCGGAACACCGGTATCGTGCTGGACCAGATCCGTCAGCGCACGGGCATAAAGTTGGAAGTACTCAGCAATTCCGAGCAGCGCTTTCTGGATTACAAGGCCGTGGCGTTCCGGGGAGAGATATTCCACTCCATGATCGAGGAGGGAACGGCCATTGTGGATATCGGCGGAGGCAGTATACAGATATCCCTGTTTGACAATGACACGCTGGTATCTACTCAGAATCTGCGCATCGGGGTGCTGCGGCTCCAGGAACTGCTGCACCATATGAACACCCGCAGCAGCCAGAGGGAGGAATTGATAGACGAGATCGTCAGCGCTCAGCTGGCTACCTATAAGAAACTGTATTTGAAAGACAGAGAGATCAAAACCATTATCGTGGTGGACGATTATCTGTCCGTGTGGGTGGCAAAAAAAGCCGCCGGGGCGGGCAGAAAAAACGGTGTGGTGAATCTGAGCGATTACGAACAGTTTGTTCAGCAGCTGCGCACCAGACCCATGACGGAGATCGTGCGTATGCTGGACATCCCCGAGGAGGCGGTGAACCTGACCTTTATCAGCGCCTGCATTATGAAACGGATCATGAAACTCACCGGGGCGCAGCAGATATGGGCACCGGGCGTTACTCTCAGCGACGGCATGGCCTATGAGTACGCCCAGCAGAACAAGCTGCTGCAGAGCGAACATGATTTTAACCGGGATATCCTGGCCTGCGCCATGAATATCAGCAAGCGCTATCAGGGCAGCCGAAAGCGGGCGGAGACATTGGAAAATATTGCCCTGACGATCTTCGACAGCATGAAAAAAGTACATGGCATGGGCAAGCGGGAACGGCTGTATCTGCAGTTGGCGGCACTGCTGCACGACTGCGGAAAATATATCAGTATGGTGAACATCGGGGAGACTTCCTATCAGATCATTATGGCTACGGAGATGATCGGCCTGTCGCATATGGAGCGGGAGACGGTGGCCAGCGTGGTGCGGTTCAATCACAGCCCGTTTATCTATTATGACCAGATAAAGGCGCTGGGGACTACGCTCACCGAGAGCGCCTATCTGACGGTGGCTAAGCTGACGGCCATATTGCGTCTGGCCAATGCGCTGGACCGGAGCCACAAGCAGAAACTGAAAGGCGTGAAAGCCGCGCTGAAGGAAGAACAGCTGGTGCTGATGGTGGACACACCGGAGGACATCACGCTGGAGAGAGGGATATTCGAGGACCGAGCCGATTTTTTCCAGGAAGTTTTCAGTGTGCAGCCTGTTATTAAGCAGAAGAAACCAATGTAGGAAAGGTATGACAAGGCGGAAGATCCGCATAATCAGTATAGCAGCTCCCCCAGAGAATATGGACGCCTGCTGCCGGGCATATCCTGACAGATGCAGGAGCAGATGGGAGAGCGCAAAACCCATAGCTAGGAGGACACCATGGCAGAGATAGATTATAGGGACCCCAAATATTACAGCAACAGGGAGCTGAGCTGGATACTGTTCAATCACAGAGTACTCAGCGAGGCCAGGGACAAGAGCAATCCCCTGTTTGAAAGGCTGAAATTCCTCAGCATCACCGCCTCCAATCTGGACGAATTTTTCATGGTGCGGGTTGCGTCGCTGAAAGATATGGTCAATGCCGGATACAGCAAAAAGGATATCGCGGGCATGACGGCCCAGGAACAGCTGGAGCAGATTGATAAAGCGATTCACGAGCTGGTGAATCTGCAATATTCCACATACAACCGGAGCCTGCTGCCTCTTTTGGAGAAAAACGGCTTGACGGTGATACGCCAGCATGAACTGCTGTCCAAGGAGGAGGCCGCCTATATTGACCGCTACTTTGAGGAGAATGTATATCCGGTGCTGACCCCTATGGCAGTGGATTCCTCCAGACCCTTTCCTCTGATACGCAATAAGTCCCTGAATATCGGAGCATTGGTGGAAAAAAAGCATAAACCCGAAGAACTGGAGTTTGCCACGGTGCAGGTGCCCAGCGTGCTGTCCCGGATCGTGCAGCTGCCCAGAGAGATAAGCGAGGGCAAGGAGGGACCGCTGAAGGTGATCCTGCTGGAGGAGATCATCGAGCGCAATATCCATAAGCTATTTTTGAACTATAATGTGATATGTGCCCATCCTTTCCGCATCATGCGCAACGCGGATCTGAGCATAGAGGAGGATGAGGCGGCGGATCTGCTCAAGGAGATAGAAAAGCAGCTGAAAAAAAGGCAGTGGGGCGAGGTGATCCGACTGGAGGTGGAGAGCGATATTGACAAGCGGCTGCTGAAGATCATCCGGAAGGAGCTGCATATGGGGGAGCAGAACCTGTATCTTATCGACGGGCCGCTGGATCTGACTTTTCTGATGAAAATGTATGGGCTGGAAGGGTTTGATAAGTTAAAGGCTCCCGGGTATGAGCCCCAGCCGGTGCCCCAGCTGCCGTCGGGCTGTGATATTTTTGCCCGGATCAGAGAGGGGGACGTGCTGCTGCACCATCCCTACCAGACTTTTACGCCTGTGGTGGATTTTATCCGCCAGGCGGCCCGGGACCCTCAGGTGCTGGCTATCAAGCAGACCCTGTACCGGGTCAGCGGCCATTCGCCCATCATAGCGGCGTTGGCCCAGGCCGCGGAAAACGGTAAACAGGTCTCCGTGCTGGTGGAATTGAAAGCCCGCTTTGACGAGGAGAACAATATCGTATGGGCCAAGATGCTGGAGAAGGCCGGATGCCATGTGATCTATGGCCTGGTGGGCCTGAAGACCCACAGCAAGATCACCTTGGTGGTGCGCCGGGAGGAAGACGGCATCCGCCGGTACGTGCATCTGGGAACCGGCAACTACAATGACGCCACCGCCAAGCTCTATACGGACGTGGGCCTGATGACCTGCAATGAGATGATCGGGGAGGACGCCACCGCGGTGTTCAATATGCTCAGCGGCTATTCGGAACCCCTGGGCTGGAACAAGCTGTCCCTGGCGCCCCTGTGGCTGAAAGACCGGTTTTTGTATCTGATCGGCAGAGAGACGGACTATGCCCGGTCGGGCAAGGAGGCCCGTATTATCGCCAAGATGAATTCTCTGTGTGACAGAGATGTGATCGCGGCGCTGTATCAAGCCAGCAATGCCGGGGTGAAGATCGATCTGATCGTCCGTGGGATCTGCTGTCTCAAAGCCGGCATTCCGGGTGTCAGCGAGAATATCACGGTGCGGTCCATCGTAGGCAATTTTCTGGAGCACAGCAGGATATTCTATTTCCTGAACGGGGAAAACGAGGAGATCTACTGCGGCAGCGCGGACTGGATGCCCCGTAATCTGGAGCGCCGGGTGGAGATATTGTTCCCTGTGGAGGAGCCGTCGCTTAAGAGAAAGCTGGAGGACATTTTGCAGGCTCAGCTCAGGGACAATGTAAAGGCCCATGTATTACAGCCGGACGGCAGCTATGCCAAAGCAAGCAGGAGAGGTAAGGAGAGATTTGTTTCTCAGGAATATTTCTGCAGAGAGGCGCAGAGCCAGGCCAGAGAGGCGTCTGCGGAGACGGCGGGCAGTGGCAGGAGGTTTGTGCCGGAGACACATCAGGATCAGTAAAAATCTATGAAATATTTAAACCGTCTCATTGCATGGATATGTAAAACGGGTTATCCTGTAAGGCAGGAGGTGGCTGCTATGGCTAATGAAGACAAAAAAGATTTTAACGGCATGCTGCATGACAGCAAGGATATGCCCAAATTTCAGACGATCACGGATAAAAAAAGCATTGAAAAGTATGGCGGGGACAGGATGTATTTCGCGCCTCCCATAGACTATGACAAGGTGATGCGGCAGGTGCCCAGGGGTATGGTGCTTACCGTGGGAAAGATCCGGGAGTATTTCGCGAGGGAAAGCGGCGCGGATTTTACCGAACCCATCACAGCCGGGATTTTTGTTTCCATCGTGGCTTGGGCCAGTTATCAGCGCGCAGGGGACGAAACGCCCTACTGGAGAACATTGAAAGCAGACGGCGAGCTGAACGAGAAATATCCGGGCGGTATCAAGGCGCAGAAAGAGAAACTGGAGGCCGAAGGGCATACCATTGTTCAAAAGGGGCGCAAGAATATCAGGTATTATGTGAAAGACTATGAAAGTGTCCTTTTTGACATCTGTCAATAAATCTTCCGCCGGCGCGGGATCTATACATGGTTTGTATATTGTGACTCTTTTTTTGCGAAACTGTGACGGCGGTTTTCTGTCCCAGGATACAGAAAACCGTCTATTCACACTACAAAAGCTGATACAGGGAACGACCCCGGAATGGATTTGAAATATATGGCGTTTCACGTTCATAATTTTTTTTATTTGATAAACTCTAAACGCGCAGATCCGGTTTTTATCAAAAATTTATATTTGGCGGCAAAAAAAATATTGACAAAGTATATTATATGTCGTATAGTATGTTTAAACCAATACTATATGGCATATAATATTATATGCACGTATAGAATACAGCTGTGGTTTGGCTTTTCCGAAAAAGATTTCCCCAAGGAGTACTGACGGGCCAATTTCGGAAGTATACTATCAAGAAAGGGAAGGACATCCATGAAGATCGTATTGGCGTCCGCATCCCCCAGGCGGCGGGAACTTCTGGCGGCATTAGGGGTTGAATACACAGTGGTGGTCAGCGGTGTGGAGGAAAAGGTTACGGAGACGGAGCCTCACAGAGTTGTGGAACAGTTGTCGGCGCAAAAAGCCGGGGATGTACTGCGGAAACTGCTGGCGGATGATCCTATGTGGGACGGCGCGGAAGACCTGCTGGTGATCGGAGCGGATACCATTGTGGCATTTGACGGGCGGATACTGGGAAAACCGGAGGACGAAGAGGATGCCGCAAAAATGCTGAGGCTGCTATCCGGCAGAACGCATCAGGTGTATACCGGTGTGACGCTGTGTCATCACAGCCGGGGAGAGACCAGGCAGCACACTTTTTATGAGTGCACCCAAGTACATTTTTTCCCCATGACCCGGGAGGAGATCAGCTGGTATATATCCACAGGGGAACCCCTGGATAAGGCTGGGGCCTACGGTATTCAGGGACTTGGCAGCCGGTTTGTGAGAGCCATCGAGGGAGACTACAGCAATGTGGTGGGACTGCCCGTTGCCGGATTGTATCAGGAGCTTAAGACACTGAAAATCCTATAGAAATCGGCCATGGAATATTTCCTTGGAACTACTTGACGGTGGGCGTTAAAGGCGATATGATTTACTTATACCAAGGTATGCTTTTGTTACGCTCACGTTGACAGGTAGGAGGATTTGCTTTATGCATGAGTACGATAATATGGTGCTACAGTGCTTTCTGGACAATCAGTTGCAGTTATTTCCCGAGAAAGTGGCGGACAGTCTGGAGGAGGCCGAGGACTTTCTGGAGGAGTGTATGGCTGTTGTGGTAAACGGCAAGAAGGAAGTGTTGAATTTCTTTGAAGAGGAGGGGCTTGATCTGGAAGGAGCCGATGAGGACGGGATATTAGAGGCAGATGAAGTGTTTGATATCGGCGACGGAAGGTACCTGATCATAGAGGGCTGATGCCCTCGGAATGGAATCTGCCCATAGGGCAGGCACAAAGAGGAGGATCTGGAGATCCCCAGACAGGAGGAAAGGATATGGATTTTTTTAACAAGGTAGGCAGCACCATCAGCAGCAAGAGTAAGGATGTGACCAAGAAAGCCAAGGAGCTTGCGGAGATTTCCAAGCTGACCGGTCAGATCGCGATGAAAGAAGAGTCGATCAAAGGTACATACATCGAGTTGGGCAAGTATGTGTACGAGAACCAGAAGGAGGACGCGCCCGAGGAAGTGGCAGAGAAGTTTGCCGTGATCGATGCCGCTGTGGAGGAGATCGAGAGTTTGAAGAGAGAAGTGCGCAAGCTCAAGGGCAGGCAGGAATGCCCGGACTGCGGCAAGGAAGTGAGCTATACGGCAGCGTTCTGCCAGTATTGCGGCGCCAAGCTGCCTGAGCCTGCGCCCGAGGAAGTAGTGGACGAGGGCGAGGTTACCGAAGTGACGGAGGAGCCTGCCGGTGCGGAAACTGCTGCGGAGCCTGAAACGGCAGCACAGACAGCCGGAGAAGAGCAGCCTGCCAAGACGGAAGAGATCTAACCGGGGCAGATATGGGCATACAAAACATGAAGTTGCGGAAACAAAGAAACAATCAAATAAGTTAGTATGCGCCGATATAAAAGGACTTACCGGATCGAAAGAGAGGTAAGTCCTTTCATATAAGGCTAATTTGTGGAGTAAGTCCGATCTCTGTAGGCCTGCTTGATGCGATCCAATACTTCCTCCGGCACATAGAGTTTTCCGTATCCGGTTCCCAGATCCAGGCCGGGTTTGTTCTCCCCGTGGAAATCGGAGCCGCCGCTGATCAGCAGGTCATATTTTTGGGCCAGATTGCGGATCTGGCGTTCCTCGCAGGTCTGGTAGGTGCTGTACATGGCCTCAATGCCCATCAGCCCGGCCGCTTTCAATTCCCCCACCAGAGCATCCAGTCGGGAATCACTCATATGGTAGAGAATGGGATGGGCCAGAACGGGTATGCCGTCCGCGTCCAAAATCAGAGATACGGCCCGGGCGGGCGTGATCTTTTCCCGGGGCACATAGTAGGGGCAACGATCCCCCACATAGCGCTCAAAGGCCTCCGCTCTGCTCCTGACATACCCATGCTCCAGCATATATCCGGCGTAATGGGCCCTGGTGATCACCGAATCGGGAAAAGCGTCGCGCAGCTTTTGGTAAGAGATGTCTATCCCGGCCTCCCGCAACCGTTCACACATCTTTTCGTTGCGGGTGTCCCGTGATGCCACAAAGTCCTGAAGATATCGCAGGAAACGGACATCGCGGTAGTTGATGTACAGGCCTACGATATGCACGTCCTTCCCCTGATATTCACTGGATAGTTCGATGCCGGGGACGACTTCCGGGACATCGGTCTCCCCGGCCCTTCGCAGCTCCGCCGCATAACCCATGGCCCCCTCCAGGCCGTCTACCGTGTCGTGGTCTGTCAGCGCAAAGGCGGACAGACCTTTTTCTCTGGCATAGTCCACCAGCCGGACAGGGGTGTAAGTCCCGTCGGAACAGGTGGAATGGACGTGCAAATCAACCATATATTCGCTCCTTTTTATAGAGTAAGGACCCGCCCCATGGCAGGGCGGGTCCGTCAGTCTTTTATTCCTCATCCTCCTCGCGGCTGGCGGTGAAGATGGTGCGCTTTCTGGCCATCTCGTCGCTGGCCAGATATTCGTCGTAGGTGGTGATCTTGTCGATCAGCTGGCCGCCGGGCAGGATCTCCATGATACGGTTGGCAGTGGTCTGCACGAACTGATGGTCATGGCAGGAGAACAGCACCACGCCGGGGAATTTGATCACGCCGTTGTTCAGGGCGGTGATGGACTCCATATCCAGATGATTGGTGGGCTCGTCAAAGATCAGACAGTTGGCACCGCTGATCATCATTTTGGACAGCAGGCAGCGGACTTTTTCTCCGCCGGAAAGTACCTTGACCTTCTTTACCCCGTCCTCTCCGGCAAAGAGCATACGGCCCAGAAAACCTCTCACATAGGTCACGTCCTTCACCGGAGAATAGCCGGTGAGCCAGTCCACGATGGTCAGGTCGTTGTCAAACTCATCGGTATTGTCCTTGGGAAAATAGGCCTGTGAGGTGGTAACGCCCCACTTGTAGCTGCCCTCATCGGGCTCCATCTCTCCGGCCAGTATCTGAAACAGCGTGGTCTTGGCGATCTCATTGCCGCCGACAAAGGCGATCTTGTCTTCGTGGCCCACGATAAAGGAGATATCGTCCAGCACCTTTTCCCCGTTTACCGTCTTGGACAGATGCTCCACGGTGAGGACTTCGTTGCCGATCTCCCGGTCGGGGCGGAAGTCGATATAGGGATATTTTCTGCTGGAGGGCTTGATCTCATCCAGCTCAATCTTTTCCAGCGCCCGCTTACGGGAAGTGGCCTGCTTGGACTTGCTGGCGTTGGCGGAGAAACGGGAGATGAACTCCTGCAGCTCCTTGATCTTCTCCTCCTTCTTTTTGTTGGCCTCCTTCATCTGCTTGATCAGCAGCTGGCTGGACTCGTACCAGAAGTCGTAGTTGCCGGCGTACAGCTGGATCTTGCCGTAGTCGATGTCGGCGGTGTGGGTGCAGACCTTATTCAGGAAATAGCGGTCGTGAGACACCACGATCACGGTATTTTCAAAGTTGATCAAAAATTCCTCCAGCCAGGCGATGGCATCCAGATCCAGATGGTTGGTGGGCTCATCCAGCAGCAGGATATCCGGGTTGCCGAACAGGGCTTTTGCCAGCAGCACCTTGATCTTGATATTGCTCTCCAGATCCTTCATCAGAGAATAGTGGTGCTCGGTGTCTATGCCCAGGCCGTTTAATAGCATGGCGGCGTTGGACTCTGCCTCCCAGCCGTCCATCTCGGCGAATTCCGCCTCCAGTTCGCTGGCCCGTATGCCGTCCTCATCGGAGAAATCTTCCTTGGCGTAGATGGCGTCTTTCTCCTTCATGATCTGGTACAGCCGCTCGTTGCCCATGATGACGGTGTCCATGACCACGTAGTCGTCATATTTGAAGTGGTCCTGCTCCAACACCGACAGCCGCTGGCCGGGAGTGATGACGATATCCCCGTTGGTAGTCTCCAGAACGCCGGAGAGAATCTTTAAAAAGGTGGATTTGCCGGCACCGTTGGCTCCTATGAGGCCATAGCAGTTGCCCTCGGTGAATTTGATATTTACGTCTTCAAACAGGGCTTTTTTGCCCACACGGTAAGTTACGTTGTTTGCACTGATCATATCTTGGAAACCTTTCTTAAAAAAATTGAGTTTGGCATATTCCCTGCCCGGGTGTGACAAAGGCGGTCCATGTCTGGCTGCCCCACGTCCCCGCATCGATACGCGGACTGTCAGAGAAAATGCTGATTCGTATTTCTGCTGTTGCACTTCTTCCTATTTTACTGAAATTCCCGGAAAATGCAAGTATTAATCCTGTTTTTTTGCAGTGAAAGGAAAAAAGGTATTGTAAATGCTTACATTTTTGTATATTTTTGCCAAAATAAGGAATCATAGCTGAAAAGCTTTTGAATACAATGCTGAAAGTGACGAAAGAAAAAAAGAATTATTTTAAAGACCTTGATATTTTTTTGTCAGATTGATAAAATGAGAGTTACGAGTTCGGGAATATTATGCCCGAATGTCAAGCATTATATAATATATTCAAGAAAAAGAAAAGGGAGACAGACAAACATGAAGAAATGGGTTTATTCGTTTGCAGAAGGCGACATGACCATGCGGAATCTTCTTGGCGGCAAGGGCGCTAACCTGGCTGAGATGACAAGCATTGGTCTTCCTGTTCCGCAGGGTTTCACGATCACCACCGAAGCCTGCACGCAGTATTATGAGGATGGACGTAAGATCAACGATGAGATCATGACGCAGGCAATGGAAGGCGTTGCGGAGATGGAGAGGATCAACGGCAAGAAGTTTGGCGATCTGAAGAATCCTCTGCTGGTTTCCGTTCGCTCCGGCGCGAGAGCATCCATGCCCGGTATGATGGACACCATCTTGAACCTTGGTCTGAATGACGAGGTGGTGGCTGCTATGATCGCCGGCAACTCAGATCCTGCTTTTGAGCGTTTTGTATACGATTCTTACAGACGTTTCATCCAGATGTTCTCCGATGTTGTTATGGAGGTTGGCAAGAAGTATTTTGAACAGTTGATTGACAAGATGAAAGAGGAGAAGGGGGTCAAGTTTGACGTGGATCTGACCGCCGCTGATCTGAAGACTCTGGCAGAGCAGTTTAAGGCAGAGTACAAGAACCAGCTGGGCAAGGATTTCCCTTCTGACCCTGTAGAGCAGCTGAAACTGGCTATTGAGGCCGTTTTCCGTTCCTGGGACAACCCCCGTGCCAATGTGTACCGTCGTGACAACGATATCCCTTATTCCTGGGGTACCGCTGTAAACGTAATGCCCATGGTATTCGGCAATCTGAACGATCAGTCCGGCACAGGCGTTGCTTTCACCCGTGACCCGGCTACCGGCGAGAAGAAACTGATGGGTGAGTTCCTGAAGAACGCTCAGGGCGAAGACGTGGTGGCAGGTGTGCGTACACCTATGCCTATCGCGCAGATGGAGCAGGAGTTCCCCGAGGCATATGACGAGTTTATCAAGGTATGTGAGATTCTGGAGAACCACTATCATGATATGCAGGATATGGAGTTCACCGTAGAGAACAAGAAACTGTATATGCTGCAGTGCCGTAACGGCAAGAGAACCGCACAGGCCGCTCTGCAGATCGCATGCGATCTGGTGGATGAGGGCCACAAGACCGAGGCCGAGGCAGTGGCTATGATCGATCCCCGTAATCTGGACACGCTGCTGCATCCTCAGTTTGATGCCGCTGCTCTGAAAGCAGCCACACCTCTGGGTAAGGGTCTGGGCGCGTCTCCCGGTGCTGCCTGCGGTAAGGTGGTATTTACTGCCGAGGATGCCGAGGCATGGAACGCAAGAGGAGAGAAGGTTGTTCTGGTTCGTCTGGAGACCTCTCCCGAGGATATCACCGGCATGAAGGCCGCTCAGGGTATCCTGACTGTTCGTGGCGGTATGACCTCTCATGCGGCGGTGGTTGCCCGTGGTATGGGTACCTGCTGCGTATCCGGCTGTGGCGATATCGTTATGGACGAGGAGAATAAGCAGTTCACTCTGGCCGGTACGGAGTTCCATGAGGGAGATTACATCTCCATCGACGGTACCACCGGTAATATCTACGCAGGCCAGATCGCAACGGTAGACGCTACCATCGCAGGTACCTTTGGCCGTGTTATGGCTTGGGCAGACAAGTACAGGACCTTGAAAGTCCGCACCAACGCGGATACTCCCGCAGACGCCAAGAAGGCTCGCGAGCTGGGCGCTGAAGGCATCGGCCTGTGCCGTACCGAGCATATGTTCTTTGAAGAGGACAGAATCGCCGCTTTCCGTGAGATGATCTGTTCCGATACCGCCGAGGAGAGAGAGGCCGCGCTGGAGAAGATCCTGCCGTATCAGCAGGGAGACTTCGAAGCGCTGTACGAGGCTTTGGAGGGCAACCCGGTTACCATCCGTTTCCTTGATCCCCCTCTGCATGAGTTTGTACCCACTGATGAGGCCGACATCGAGAAACTGGCTGCCGCGCAGGGCAGATCTGTGGAGGATATCAAGAACTTTATCAGCTCCCTGCATGAGTTCAATCCTATGATGGGCCACAGAGGCTGCCGTCTGGCTGTAACTTATCCTGAGATTGCCAGAATGCAGACCAAAGCCGTTATCCGCGCCGCTATCAATGTTAAGAAAGCGCATCCGGACTGGAATGTAAAGCCCGAGATCATGATTCCTCTGATCTGCGAGGTTAAGGAGCTTAAGTTTGTCAAGAAGATAGTGGTTGACACTGCCGATGCGGAGATCGCCGCAGCAGGCATCAAACTGGAGTACGAAGTAGGCACCATGATCGAGATTCCCCGTGCGGCACTGACTGCTGACGAGATCGCAAAAGAGGCTGACTTCTTCTGCTTTGGTACCAATGATCTGACACAGATGACCTTTGGTTTCTCCCGTGACGACGCAGGAAAGTTCCTGAACGCTTACTATGATACCAAGATTCTGGAGAACGATCCTTTCGCCAAGCTGGATCAGATCGGCGTAGGCAAGCTGATGGAGCTGTCCATCAAGCTGGGCAAGCCCGTGAATCCCAAGCTGCATGTAGGTATCTGTGGCGAACACGGCGGCGATCCCTCTTCCGTAGAGTTCTGCCACAAGATCGGTCTGGACTATGTGTCCTGCTCACCTTTCCGTGTGCCTATCGCCAGACTGGCTGCGGCTCAGGCGGCAATCGCGAATAAGTAAGCGTTACCCGCCCTCTGTTCTTGCAGAACAAGTTTTTCCTCCCCGCAGATTTTAATTTTTCCTGCGGGGG
>ERZ777305.236-NODE-236-length-94337-cov-9.653603_pt1 | contig 94337 bp, 73 predicted proteins | sample MGYA00374965_ERZ777305 | MGnify/ENA primary metagenome ERZ777305 (study PRJEB29328, sample SAMD00013331) | mouse gut metagenome | study: EMG produced TPA metagenomics assembly of the Metagenome analysis of fecal microbiota from mouse which was promoted... | reverse complement strand
CTATCTGTATCAGCAGACCGAGTATCAGTTCGCCAAGCGGCGTAAACGTCACGGATACGTCCACAGGCGTAAGCCCGGTGATGCACACAGCACTCGTGGAGACAAACAGCGTATCTACAAACGATATGGGTGTATAGGTGCATTTGGGCAGCATCAGCAGACCTGTGCCTACGATTATGAACACCAGGAAGCTCCCCGACAGAAGCAATGCCGGATTGGTGCGCCGGTTCATGCACTTCATGATCCACAGGCTTATCTCAAATGCGGCGTACACTCCTAACACCGAGTAGAGATATATGGTGCTGTAGAGCACGCGCTCAAGCCATGGAATCCAGGGATGCGCGGGATGGGGATATATCCATGGCAGCAGCGATGTGAGCACTGCGATGTCTATGATCCACTTGAGCGCACGGGTCTCGCGCCGCACCCTGCGGAAATCAAATATGATGTTGAAAAGTATGTTGGCTATGAAAATGCCTTGTACATACCGCATTATGCGGAATATGGCGCGGTATTCGTCGGCGGTGTGGTTGAATCCAAGATGAGACGCGAAGCATCCGAAACATACGAAGGCTGCTATCAGAGCCAGTACATCCAATACGTCAGAGGCCAGCCTTATCCGTGGGGCAAACCGTATGGTGGCCTTTGAAAACGAGGCTGACCATCTTGACAATCGTTGCCGTAGATTGAGGCTGCTGTATGGATGTCGGGGTTTCATGATTCTATCTCTGACAGCTCAAGCCAGCGCATCTCCTTCTCGTCGAGCAGGGCATTGACTTCGGCATACCGCGCAGCCTTGGCAGCGATGTCGTCAGAAGTGCTTCCGCCGTTAAACAGGGCGGTCAGCTCCTCCTTCTCGGCGGTCAGCTGCTCTATCTCGCTTTCAAGGGCTTCCATCTCCCGTCTTTCCTTGAAAGTGAGCTTGCGTTTGCGCTCGGCCTGTCGGCGCGGCTGTTGCTTGTCGGCGGAGTCTGACGATGATTCTGCCTGACGCGCCATGCGTTGCTGCTCGTCGCTCCACTGGCGGTATTCGGTGTATGTGCCCGGGAAATCCTTTACTTGGCCGTCACCTGTAAAAACAAACAGATGGTCGGCAATGTTGTCAAGGAAGAAGCGGTCATGGCTGATGACTATGACGCAGCCCTTGAATTCGCTGAGGTAATTCTCCAGTATCCCGAGGGTGATGATGTCGAGGTCGTTGGTAGGCTCGTCGAGGATGAGGAAATTGGGCGAACGCATCAATACCGAAGCCAGATGCAGCCGGCACCGCTCGCCTCCGCTCAGAGTGTGGATATATTTCTGCTGATCGGCCGGCGAAAACAGGAAACGTTGCAGAAACTGCATCGGGGAATAGTGCACGCTGCCGTTGACCACCACATCCTCGGCTATCTCGGTGATGGCATCGATGACTTTTTTGTTTTCGTCAAAACTGATTCCGGCCTGTGAATAATAGCCGAATCTGACGGTCTCGCCGACATCTATGGTGCCGCTGTCGGGTTGCTCAAGCCCCTGCAGGAGCTTGATGAATGTGGATTTGCCCACACCGTTGGCTCCTATGATGCCCACCTTTTCATATCGCGCGAAATCGTAGGTGAAATCGTCAAGCACCACCTTGTCGCCGTAGCGTTTTGACAGCTTGCGTGCCTCGAAAATCTTGTAGCTCGACTTGACGTCAAGGTTGACATCGCGCTGCGAGAGGTTGACGCTGGTCCGCTGCTTGAGGTCATAAAATGCGTCTATGCGGTATTTGGCTTTCCCGGCACGGGCCTGGGGCTGACGGCGCATCCACTCCTGCTCGCGGCGCAGGGTGTTCTTGAGTTTGGTCTGTTCGGCGGTCATGGCCTCGATGCGCTCCTGTCGGCGGCGCAGGTAATACTCATAGTTGCCCTGATAGGTATAGGTGGTGCAGTTGTCGATCTCTATGATTTTGTTGCACACACGGTCCAGGAAATAGCGGTCGTGGGTGACCATCAGCAATGCGATGCGTGAGCGTCGCAGATAAGATTCCAGCCACTCTATGGCATCGATGTCAAGATGGTTGGTAGGCTCGTCGAGTATGAGCAGCTCGGGATTGTCAACCACGGCCTGGGCTATGGCGATGCGTTTCTTTTCGCCACCCGAAAGTTTGTCGATGGATGCCTCGAGATTGCTGATGCCGAGCTGATGGAGGGTGCGCTCGAGCCGAGCTACATATTCGTCACGCTCGGTTATCTCTTTGGGAGCATGCTGTGTCAGCACGTCGCGGACGACTGCCGATGTGCCGAAGTCGGGTATCTGGTCGAGGTAGGCGACACGCAGGTCGTTGCGAAACGTGATGTTGCCGCTGTCGGCATCCTCTTTCGAGGCGATGATTTTGAGCAGAGTGCTCTTGCCTGTGCCGTTCTTGGCTATGAGGCCTATCTTGTCACCCTCGTCTATGCCGAAGGTTACGTCCTCAAAAAGCATACGGTCGCCGTAGCTTTTGGTGAGCGCCTCTATTTGTAGATATGATGCCATTGGATTAATCTTCTGAATAGTGGCGTAGTACGCGCCTGTAGGAATTGAATATCTTGGATTTGCTGACAAAACCGACATATTTGCCGTTTTCGACCACAGGCAGGTTCCACGCCCCGGTGAGGTCAAATTTCTTCATTACCGATTCCATGCTCTCGCCGATTTCTATCTTGGCCGGCGGAGTGCTCATGAACTTGCTGACAAACATGCGCCTGTAGAGGTCGGGGCGAAACATGATGTTGCGGATTTCGTCCAGAAGCACTACTCCTATGAGGTCGCCATCAGCATTGATGACAGGGTAGAGGTTGCGGTTGCTCTGGGAGATGACATCTACCATCTGCTTCAGGCTCATATCCGGCGTGACGGTCTTGAAGTCGGTTTCGATTACGTTGTCTACCTTAAGCAGCGTGAGCACAGCTTTGTCTTTGTGGTGCGTCAGAAGCTCTCCGCGCTGTGCCAGACGCATGGTGTAGATGCTGTATGGCTCAAAGAATTTGATAGTGAAATATGACAGCGCCGACACTATGAGCAGGGGCAGAAACAGGTCGTAGCCGCCTGTCAGCTCTGCCGTGAGGAAGATGCCCATCAGTGGTGCGTGCATGACCCCTGACATGACTCCGGCCATGCCCATGAGGGCGAAGTTCTTGAGCGAAAGGTCCATGCCGAATGCCGTATTGGTCACGTAGGCAAACAGGAATCCTGTCAGGCAGCCCACAAACAGCGAGGGGGCAAACGTACCTCCGACACCGCCGCCTCCGGTGGTTGCCGAGGTGGCGAATGCCTTGGTCAGGATGACCAGGGCTATGAATATTATCACATACCACACTTCGCCTCGGTCAGGATAAAATATGGAGCCGTTGACTATGCTCGACGGGTCGCCACCGAGCAGACTTATGATAGCCCCGTAACCTTCGCCGTAGAGCGGCGGAAAGAGGAATATCAGCAGTGCGACCGACAGACTGCCTATGATAGCCTTGTGCCACACGTTTTTGAGCCTGCTGAAAAAATTCTCTACCATGTTGACTACACGTGTGAAGTAGAGCGACATCAGTCCGCACACCACACCGAGAAGGCACACATAAGGTATGCGCGGCATCATAAACGGTTCGCTCTGCATGAAGAAGAACTCGAAGTCGTAGCCGGTGAATATGTAGGCCATTGTGGCCGCAGTGATTGAGGCTATCAGCAGAGGCATCACCGACACGGTGGTGAGGTCGATCATCAGCACCTCCAAGGTGAAAAGCATCCCGGCAATCGGGGCTTTGAAGATGCCGGCGATGCCGGCGGCGGCTCCGCAACCCACCAATATCATCAGGATGCGTGGCGAGAGCCTGAACAGTTGCCCCATGTTGGAGCCTATAGCAGCTCCGGTGTACACTATCGGGCCCTCGGCTCCAACCGACCCTCCGCTTCCGATGGTCAGTGACGAAGCGATGAGCGACGAATACATGTTGTGTTTCTTCAGGCGGCTCTTGTTCTGCGAAATGGCATAGAGCACCCGGGTGACACCGTGCCCGATATTGTCCTTGACGATATATCTGACAAAAAGCATGGTCAGGAAGATGCCTATGACAGGATATATCAGATAGGTGTAGTTGGCTCCGGCGATGTTGAGATGCGAGTTGAGAAACGATGAGATGAAGTGGATGAGGGCTTTGAGCAGCAATGCTGCCAGGCCTGACAGCAATCCTACCACTAAAGCCACTATGACCACGAATGTCTTTTCCTTGACATGGCGCTGGCGCCACATCAGAAATGCGTTGAGGGATATTTGCAGGGGCCTGCTGCCCTTGTAGAGTATGTTAGCGAATTTTTTCATCGTTCCACTGTTATGAGAGGTGTGTCGCCTATGCGTGACGCCATCACATTGTATGTGCTTGCTGCCGAGCCTATGATTACGTGGCAACGCGAGAGCATCCACATCTCGGCGGCGGCTTCAAGCATGCCGCTGACGGTGGAACGCGATGCCGGCTGTGACGATGTGATGACGTTGGGAAATTCACGGCTGAACTTCTTCTTCACCTTCTCGTCATCGGTAGCCAGATATATCATGCTGGGTCTGTCGGTGCGCTTAATCTCTGATTTGACCACGGCTATGATGTCGCTCAGGGGGGAGCGGCGTATCGACTCCTTGTTGTCGGTGCGGCGCACGTGCACCCCGATGCGGCGACAGGCCGGCCCGATAAGACCTTCCTTGCCCTCGACTATTTCCCGTACTAATGCCGACGGACGGAATATGAGTCTGATGATTTCGGGAGCCACGTATCCTATCTCCTGGGCTGAGCTGATTACCAGGTCGCGCACGCCGGCATCCATGGTCTGGTTATAGATGTCAAGCTCGATCTTTTCAAACGATTCGAAGTCTTTCTGCGCCTCGGGCAGTTTCTCGGGATTGATATATGTGCGTCCCTTTATCATCTTGCCCCACATGCGCGGTATGCCCGGCAGGTAGAGGTTGAGCGGCCCGGGAGCCTGATAGTGCAGACGGTATTGGCGCGATGTGATGTTGCGCCACTTCGCATTGAGCGGCTTCATGTCAAAGAGCACTTCTATCGGGGCTCCGAGATCGCGCGTGACAGGCCACAGGATTTCCAGTTTACGCTGTGATTGCATGGCCAGTACGTAGGCTCCGGCTATGGCCCTCATCCTGTTGGCCAGTCCGCTGTGGGGTACGATGGTGAGTTTCCTTGACATGCTTCTCAATATATTAACTCTACAAAATTAATGATTTCACGTTGATTTAGTGAAAAAATCGCTAAATTTGCACGGATTATTATATAACGCATACTGTAATAATCTGCCAAATATACACGTATATAATCATCTAATCAACAATATCATTTCAAAAGATGGCACAACAAGACGAAGTGTTCAAGAAGATAGTATCCCATGCCAAGGAATACGGCTTTGTGTTCCAGTCAAGTGAGATATATGACGGCCTCTCGGCTGTATATGACTACGGTCAGAACGGCGTGGAGCTTAAGAACAATATCAAACGTTACTGGTGGGACGCCATGACCCTGCTGCATGAAAACATCGTGGGCATCGACTCTGCCATCTTCATGCACCCTACCATCTGGAAGGCTTCGGGCCATGTGGATGCGTTTAATGACCCCCTGATTGACAATCGTGACTCCAAGAAGCGTTACCGTGCCGATGTACTTATCGAGGACGAACTCGCCAAGATGGACGACAAGGTAGAAAAAGAGGTGGCAAAGGCACGCAAGCGTTTCGGCGACTCGTTTGACGAGGCTCTTTTCCGCGAGACAAATCCCCGTGTGGCTGAGATCAAGGCCAAGCGCGACGCGCTCCACGAGCGTTTCAGCAAGGCTCTCAATGACAACAACCTTGAGGAGCTGCGCCAGATAATCATAGACCAGGAAATCGTTGACCCGATTTCGGGTACAAAGAACTGGACAGAGGTGCGCCAGTTTAATCTCATGTTCAAGACTGAGATGGGCAGCACCGCCGATGGTGCCATGACAGTCTATCTGCGTCCTGAGACTGCACAGGGTATCTTTGTCAACTACCTCAATGTGCAGAAGACAGGCCGTATGCGCATCCCCTTCGGCATCGCTCAGATAGGCAAGGCTTTCCGCAACGAGATTGTGGCTCGTCAGTTCATATTCCGCATGCGCGAGTTCGAGCAGATGGAGATGCAGTTCTTCGTGCAGCCCGGGACCGAAATGGATTGGTGGAACAAGTGGAAGCAGACCCGTATGGCTTGGCATCGCGCCTTGGGCTTCGGCGACGACAACTACCGTTTCCACGACCACGAGAAACTCGCCCACTACGCCAATGCGGCGACCGACATAGAGTATAATTTCCCCTTCGGATTCAAGGAGGTGGAGGGTATCCACTCGCGCACCGACTTCGATCTGGGACGCCATCAGGAGTTCTCGGGCAAGAAGATACAGTATTTCGACGCCGAGCGCGGCGAGAGCTATGTGCCCTACGTGGTGGAGACCTCGATCGGCGTGGACCGCATGTTCCTGCAAATCATGTCGGCGGCCTACACCGAAGAGAAGCTCGAAAACGGCGAGGAGCGCGTGGTTCTGCGCATTCCCGCGCAGTTGGCCCCCACCAAGGTGGCCGTGATGCCGTTAGTGAAGAAGGACGGACTCCCCGAGGTAGCGCAGCGGATTATCGACACGCTGAAATACGACTACAACGTGGTGTACGACGAGAAGGACTCCATCGGCAAGCGCTACCGCCGTCAGGATGCCGTCGGCACGCCTTTCTGCGTGACGGTCGACCATCAGTCGCTGGAGGACGGGACCGTTACGGTACGTCACCGCGACACCATGTCGCAGGAGCGCGTGGCCATCGAGGCGCTGCCCGCAATGGTCGACGAGGAGGTATCGTTCCGCAGCCTGTTCAAGAAATTGAATCTGTAAGCGTACCGACTTACGTATGGGACGCATTTTGGCGATAGACTACGGTACGCGGCGCACGGGACTCGCGGTGAGCGACCCGCTGCGGATCATAGCGGGCGCGCTGGCGACGGTGGAGACCAAACAACTCGAACGCTATCTGGCAGACTATTTCGCCGAAAACGACGTTGATATAATAGTGCTCGGCAAACCGACGCAGATGAACGGCGCGCCGTCGCAGACCATGCGTTACATCGAACCGCTGGCGGGACGTCTGCGCCATGCCTATCCCGACAAGGAGGTGGTGTTGTACGACGAGCGTTTCACCTCGGTGCTCGCCCACCGCACGATGCTGGAGAGCGGCATAGGACGCGAGGCGCGACGCGACAAGGCTCTGGTCGACCGCATATCGGCCACGATCATCCTCCAGTCGTACATGGAGTCGGAAGCCATGCGTCGGCGATAGCCGACAAACAACGTAAAAGAAGAGAATATGATATACCCGATAGTAATTTACGGCTCGCCCGTATTGCGCAACAAGTCGGTGGAGATCACGCCCGACTACCCCGAGCTTAAAAAGCTCATCGACGACATGTTCCTGACCCTCACGGAGGCCGAAGGGGTGGGATTGGCCGCCCCGCAGATCGGCAAGAACATCCGTCTGTTCATCGTCGACTGCACTCCGTGGGCCGAGGACGACCCGTCGCTGGCCGACTACAAACGCGCGTTCCTCAATGCCGAGATCTACGAGCGTTCGGAGCAAACGGACCTTTTCAACGAAGGATGTCTGTCGCTGCCCGGGCTTCACGAGGATGTGCGACGTCCCGTGTCGATCCGCATGCGTTACATGGACGAAAACTTCGTCGAGCACGACGAGGAGTTCAGCGGTCTGCCCGCGCGCGTGATTCAGCACGAGTACGACCACATCGAGGGACAGGTATTCACCGACCATCTGTCGCCCCTGCGCCGCAACCTGCTCAAAAGCAAGATGCTCAAGCTCGCCAACGGCAAATATCGGTGCGCCTACAAGACGAAGTAATCCGATTGCGACACGCGCGGATAAAAGAATCCCCGTCGGACGACGTCCGACGGGGATTGTTTATTAATATCGCCCGATCGCTCGGGCGATATTTCTACTTCTGGTTCAGAGCCGCGTGTGCCGCCGCGAGACGCGCGATAGGCACGCGGAAAGGCGAACAGCTCACATAGTTCAGACCCGCATAGTGGCAGAACTCCACCGACGAAGGCTCGCCGCCGTGCTCGCCGCAGATACCGCACTTCAGGTCGGGACGCGTGCCGCGACCCTTGAACACCGCCTCGCGGATGAGCTGACCCACACCGTTGCGGTCGAGAATCTGGAACGGATCGTTCTTCAGAATACCCTTGTCGAGATAGGTGGGCAGGAACTTCGCGATATCGTCGCGCGAGAATCCCAGCGTCATCTGCGTCAGGTCGTTGGTGCCGAACGAGAAGAACTCGGCGACCTCGGCGATCTGGTTGGCCGTAACGGCTGCGCGCGGCACCTCGATCATCGTACCCACCAAGTAGTCGATACGGTCGTTGCGCTCGGCGAATACGGCGTTGGCCGTTCTGTCGATCACCTCCTTCTGGTAACGCAACTCCTTGTGGTTACCCACGAGCGGCACCATGATCTCCACCTTGACGGGCATGCCCGAAGCGTGCACGTTCATGGCAGCCTCGATAATGGCACGAGCCTGCATCTCGGTGATCTCGGGGTAGGTATTGCCCAAACGGCAGCCGCGGTGTCCGAGCATGGGGTTCACCTCGCTCAGGTACTCCACCTTGGCGGCTATCTTCTCGAACGGAACGTTGATCTCCTCGGCCAGCTCGCGCTGCTCCTTCTCGGTGTGGGGAACAAACTCGTGCAAGGGCGGGTCGAGCAGGCGGATGATTACGGGATAGCCGTTCATGGCCTTGAACAGACCCTCGAAGTCGCCGCGCTGCATGGGCAGCAACTTGGCCAGAGCCACGCGGCGGCCCGCCTCGTCGTCGGCGAGAATCATCTCGCGCACGGCCTTGATGCGGTCGCCCTCGAAGAACATGTGCTCGGTACGGCACAGACCGATACCCTCGGCGCCGAACGCGAAAGCCTGCGCGGCATCGCGCGGAGTGTCGGCGTTGGCGCGAACCTTCATCGTGGCGTACTTGCCCGCCAGATCCATCAACTGCCCGAAATCGCCGCTCAGATCGGCATCCTTGGTGGCTACCTGACCCAAATACACTTCGCCCGTCGAGCCGTTGAGCGAGATCCAGTCGCCCTCCTTTATGGTATATCCGTTAACCTTGATCGTACGCGCCTTGTAGTCGATCTCCAACTCGCCTGCGCCCGACACGCAGCACTTGCCCATACCGCGGGCCACCACTGCGGCGTGCGAGGTCATACCTCCGCGGGCGGTAAGAATACCCGCAGCGTCGAGCATACCCTTCAGATCCTCAGGCGAGGTCTCGATACGCACCAGCACGGCTTTCTGGCCCGTCGTGGCCAATACCTTCTCGGCATCCTCGGCGAAGAACACCACGGGACCCGTAGCGGCGCCCGGCGAAGCAGGCAGACCCTTGACCACGACTTTGGCGTTCTTGATAGCCGTCTTGTCGAACACGGGGTGCAGCAGCTCGTCGAGCTTCGCGGGCTCGCAGCGGAGCACGGCGGTCTTCTCGTCGATCAAACCCTCGCGCAACATATCCATGGCGATCTTCACCATCGCGGCGCCCGTGCGCTTGCCGTTGCGGCACTGCAACATCCACAGCTTGCCGTCCTGAATGGTGAACTCGATATCCTGCATATCCTTGAAATACTGCTCCAAATGGTGCTGTATCTCGTTCAACTCGGCGTAAACCGACGGCATCACCTCCTCGAGCGAGGGATATTTCGAAGCGCGGTCCTCCTCCGATATGTTCTGAGCCTTGGCCCAGCGGCGCGAACCCTCGATGGTGATCTGCTGCGGAGTGCGGATACCCGCAACCACATCCTCGCCCTGAGCGTTGACGAGGTACTCGCCGTTGAAGATATTCTCGCCCGTGGCGGCGTCGCGCGAGAATGCCACGCCCGTGGCCGAGTTCTCTCCCATGTTGCCGAACACCATGGCCTGCACCGACACTGCGGTACCCCACTCGGCGGGAATGTTGTTGAGCTTACGATAGAGGATCGCGCGCTCGTTCATCCACGAACCGAACACGGCGCAGATCGCGCCCCACAACTGATCCCACGGATTCACGGGGAACTCCGATCCCGTCTGCTCCTTCACGGCCTTGCGGAACGCCGCAACCAACTCCTTCAGATCGTCGGTCGTAAGGTCGGTATCCATCTTCACGCCGCGCTTTTTCTTCTGCTCGTCGATCAACACCTCGAACGGATCGTGATCCTCCTTCGATACGGGCTTCATGCCCAGCACCACGTCGCCGTACATCTGCACGAAGCGGCGATAAGAGTCCCACGCGAAACGGGGATTGCCCGTGCGCTTGGCGACGGCCTCGACGGCCTCGTCGTTCATACCGAGGTTGAGAATGGTATCCATCATGCCCGGCATCGAGGCGCGCGCTCCCGAGCGCACCGACACCAGAAGCGGCATCTCGCGATCGCCGAACTTCATGCCCGTGAGGTTCTCGATGTTCGCCATCGCGCGCTCCACCTCGGGGCGGAGCATCTCGATCACGGCCTGCTTGCCGTGACGATAATATTCGGCGCATACCTCGGTGGTTATGGTGAATCCCGGGGGAACGGGGATGCCGATCAGGTTCATTTCGGCCAGATTGGCGCCCTTTCCACCAAGCAGTTCTCTCATCTTTCCGTTACCTTCGGCCTCTTTGTTGCCGAACGTATAGACACGTTTTACGTCTGCCATAATTTTGGTTTTTAGAATCTTATTATAGAAATTAGTTCGTATGTCGCACTTTCGGTTACACAAAATTATAACTTTTTTACTAATATCCAACTGTTTCGTCGAAATAAATGAATACCGGCAAACAGCTCGCGAAACCGCCGCAATATTTCGCCCCGTCGAAAGTCGGACGCGGGCGTCCGTCTGGCATCAACATCCAACTTCGGATATAAACGTCGCAACGAACGGAGTCGGCGAGGTCGGCGAATATGCGGTCGCGCATCTCCCAGCGTCCACGGCGGAAACGGTTGCCTCGCCCCGCCCGCTCGGCTCCGGAAGTCATGTCCGTCAAGCCGTATTCGTCAAAATTTAATTTATTGTGCGAACCGAGGATTATAATATTATTATTCCGTCGCAGCTCCTTTTCGGCGATCAGCACTCCGAGCGACGTCGAGCGTCGGTCGATCACCACGGCAAAAGTCCTGCCGCGCGTCTCGCCCTCGACGCACAAGGCTCCGCGCCAAGGCGTCACCCGCCGCGGAAAAAACGAATCGCCCAAATAGAGCAGGGCGAAGTCCAAACCGTCGCCGCTGTCGGTCGTGCGATGGATATAGGCGTAATCGCCGTCGCACGCCTCCGCGATGTCGCGCGCCACCCGTTCGTTCTCCACGCCGCTCAACGCCACCACATCCATCCCCATGGAGTCGACAACGCGGGCCACGTTCTCTATCTTGCGACGGTAACGACGCGTATCCCAGCGCATTCGACCTTGCGGGGTGTAGGCGCTGTCGTCGTAAAACTTCGAGGGCAAAGTGTCGTACAACGCCTCCACGTCGTAATACGCCACGCCGAACGGCCTCGTGCGCTCCGTCGTCTGCGCCGCCACATCAAAACGGCAAAACGACAAAAATATTATTATGAACGCCGCACGCACGTCACTCGGCAATTACGCCCGAACCTGCCAGCACGTCGCCGTCGTACCACGCGGCGAACTGCCCCGCCGCCACTCCGCGCTGCGGCTCGTCGAACAAAACATACAATCCGTCGTCGCGGCGGATCAACTCCGCGCGCTGCAACGGCTGGCGGTAGCGGATCCTGACATCGTAACGCCGCCGCTCACCCGACCGCATGGCGTCGGCCCCGTCGATCCACCTCACCTCGTCGTCGCCGATCCGCAACGCCCGACGGTAGAGCCCCGGGTGGGCGTCGCCCTCGCCGACGTATATCACGTTGTTCTCCACATCGGTGGCGATTACGAACAGCGACTCCTTGCGCCCGCCTATGCCCAGCCCCTTGCGCTGGCCTATCGTGTAGAAGTGCGCGCCGTTGTGCGTGCCGATCTTCTTGCCGTCGCGGACCGTGTAGAGGTACGGTCGCGACATATCCGCCAAATCGCCATCGGCGGCGCGACGCGCGTAACCCGCCCACGAGGGGAGTATTTCGTGCACGTTGCCCGCCTTGGCGGCGAGCTTCTGCTGGAGGAAAACGGGCAGATCGACTTTTCCGACGAAACATATTCCCTGCGAATCCTTACGCTTGGCGGTGGCTAACTTCTGCTCCTCGGCGATGCGGCGCACCTCGGGTTTGAGCAGATCGCCGACGGGAAACAGCGCGTAGCGCAACTGCTCCTGCGACAGCTGGCAGAGGAAATAGCTCTGGTCCTTGTTGCCGTCGGCGCCCGCGAGCAACCTATATACAGTGCGTCCGTCGCGCAGCTCCTCGGCCTTGCGGCAATAGTGCCCCGTGGCGACGAAATCGGCCCCGAGTTTCAGGGCCTCGTTCAGAAAGGCGTCGAATTTTATCTCGCGGTTGCACAGCACGTCGGGATTGGGCGTACGTCCGCGTTCGTATTCGGCGAACATGTAGTCCACCACGCGCCGACGATACTCGGCCGAGAGGTCGACGAACCTGAAAGGAATGTCGAGACGCTTGGCCACCAGCTCGGCGAAGACCTGATCGTCGTACCACGGGCAGTCGCCTTCGAGCGTGCCCTCGGTATCGTGCCAGTTGCGCATGAACAGCCCGATGACCTCGTGCCCCTGCTGTTTGAGAAGATATGCCGCCACCGAAGAATCGACACCGCCCGACAATCCGACCACTACTTTTGCCATTCCGAAAACTTTTACGAAAAATAAAGGGAACAAATATACGCAATCTTCGCCATTCCGCCAAATGCGGCGTCCGCGCATCGGCGCACGTGTCGCAAAACGTCGAAAATCGTTCGCGAATATGCGATTTTTTTCATATTTTTCAAACAACATTCGTTTTATTGGAAAATGTTTTTATAAATTTGCATCGCATTTGGTATCATTTCAGAATCCATTCGCCGTCGCAGGTTCGGCACGTTACGTGTATATCGCTATATGTGTGCACGTTCCGCGAACTCGAGGGGGGGGGCGAACGATATCGTGATTTATGTACACGACTTACGTTTATTCGCAGACATGAGAGTTGTATATAGTTTGATCTGGATTTTGTCGATTGCAGCACATTCCGTCGTCGCGCAGGAGATTCGCAACGACGGGGTGAGTATGTCCGTGTATTTCGACAACGGTTTTTCGTCCGTCGACCACGGACCCGACCGTCGGGAGCTGGACAGCCTCGCCCAACGGCTGCGCGCCTTGTACATCGACGACATAATATCGGAAATAACCGTCAAGGGATGGTCTTCGCCTAACGGCCTGCCCGAAAACAACGTGCGCCTCGCCGAAGCCCGCGCACGCAATACGGCCGAGTATCTGGCCATGAGAGCCGACATCCCCCGCTCGCTTTTCAAGGTCGAGGGGTGCGGAATCGACTGGTCGGAGATCGAAAAGGCTGCTGCGGAAACGACGGACATGCCGTACCGCGACGAGGTGTTGCGAGTGCTCGACGACGATTCGGCCCTCCGCAGGCACAATCTCATACACCTGCAAGAGGGCAAACCCTACAAATATCTCTATGCCCGAGTATTCCCCTCGTTGCGCCGCGCCGACATCAGCGCGGCCGTGACGGTCGAGATATGCTCTACCCCCCCCCGCACAATTTCGCCTGAAACGGTCGAAAACGCATATACGACGGCATCGTCGCAGGCCGAGACGCGCGAGGTCGCGCATACGGCCGACGACACGGCCCGTACGCAAAACGCCTCGCAAACCCACGACGAGACGACGCCCACTCCCATACTGCGCTCCGCGCGTATGCCGCGCCCGCACGTTACGGGCTCGCGGTGGGCGTTGAAAACCAATCTTCTGTATGACGCCGCGCTGATTCCGAACATAGGGATCGAATTCCGCTTCGCCGACCGATGGACGGTTTCGGCCGACTACATGCACGCATGGTGGAGCAACGACAAAAAACACCGCTACTGGCGATGCTTTGGCGGCGACGTCGCGTTGCGCCGCTACTTCGGCAACGAGGCTTTCACTGGTCACCATATAGGAATTTACGGCACGATACTCTCTTACGACGTCGAATGGTCGAGCAAAAAGGGATATCAAAGCGACGGCTACAACTACGGCGGCGGCTTCGAGTACGGCTATTCGCTGCCCGTGGGCGGTCGCCTCAATATCGATTTCTCGCTCGGCGTAGGATACTTCGGCGGACGATATAAGAAGTACGTTCCGATGGATGACTGTTACGTATGGCAGAAGACCGAAAATCTGCGATGGTTCGGCCCCACGCGGGCGGAGATCGCTCTGGTATGGATATTGGGCGGAGATCGCCGCAGCACGAAAGGAGGCAAACGATGAAAACTCTCCGTAACTGCATACGCCTCGCGGCATTCGCTTGGCTGTCGATCGCCGCGCTCGCATCGTGCAATCACAAGGAGCTGTGTTACGATCACAGCCACATGACCGAGTTCGAGGTGAAATTCGACTGGTCGGGATGTCCCGACGCCGAGCCGCGCACGATGGTATTGCAATTGTTCTACCCCGACGGCAACCACTACAACCGCTATGAGTTCGGATCGGTCGAAGGCGGAATAATCCGCGTACACACGGGAACGTACCGCATGCTGTTCCACAACGGCGACATGGATCACGTGATCGAGCAGGGCACGAGATACGAGGATTACGAAGTGACCACCCCCGCGCGTGATCTGCTGGCGACGATAGGACGCGCCTCGTCGGAGGCTCCGCGTCCCGGCGGCTCCGAAAACCAGCCCGTGCGTTTCGCGCCCGAATCGGTATGGGGAGGATCGTCGGAGACGATAGAGATACGTCCGAGCGCGACCGAGCGTCAATCGGTAACGCTGCGCCCCCAAGAGGCCACCGATATATATACGGTAGAGATCCGCAACGTCGAGAATCTCGAAGCGACGCCCGAAATAGGCGCGGCGCTGACGGGTTTCGCGGAGTGTCACCGCTTCAGCACGGGCGCGCCCGCGGGACAGCCCGTGACGATACCGCTCGATCTGACCCGCGTCGACAACCGTACGCTCACCACGAGCTTCGCCACGTTCGGCCATTGCCCCGAAGAGCGACTCGAGCATATGTTGTCGATCTACACCTCGAACAAGGTATATTATCATTTCGACATCACGAACCGAATACACGAGGCCGAAGATCCGCACAATGTGCAGATCGTGATCGACGGTCTCAAATTGCCCCTGCCGGGCACGGGAATGGATACCTCGGTATCGGATTGGGATTCGGACATCGTAGAGAACGACATAAACATGAACTGACGATAGGAAAAGAAAGATAGATAACAATAAAAACAAACATCAATCATGAACGCAAAAGTGAAACTTTTATGGATGGCAGGCATGGTATCGCTTATGCTTGCTTCATGTTCGAAAGAGGAGTCTCGATCGGGTCATACGTCCGACGACGCCATTACATTCAACACGCGCATCAGCCGCGCCACCGAGACAACGCTCAGAACTCTGAAAGATATCAGAGTATATGCCGACGCGATGGACTACCCCATGTTCATCGACGGTCTGAAAGCCTCTAAAGCCGAAGGCAACAACTCTTTCGAGTTCGCCACGCCCCAATACTGGCCCAGCGGCATCAACAAGGTGCGCTTCTGGGCTTACGGTCCCTATGATATCAAGATAACGCCTAATATCACCGCCGACGGACAATCGTTCGGCGCATACACCCCCAAATCGGGCACGGGCAACCCGGGTAAAAACCACGAGGATCTTATCGTGGCTTACACCGAAGCGCAACGCGACGCATCGACGGGATCGAACGTCGAGCTCAATTTCCACCATGCCATGTCGCAGGTGGTGGTGAACGCCACGTCGGGTTCGAGTTCGCGCGAGGTCACGGTAGCGGGCGCATGGATCGTAAACGCCAAACCCACGGGCACGCTCTCATTCGACAGCCAAGCGACGGACAATAATCACATGAAATGGGATCTCTCGGGCGACAAGACTTTCTATGGTCTGGAATTGAAAGATGCAACCAAGCTCACGAGCACCAACACCACCTTGATCGGCGGTAGCGACAACTCGAGCCTGATGCTCATTCCCCAACAGTTGGACAAATGGGATCTGGTCAACGATAAGCCTAATGCCGAGAACGGCGCCTATATCCTCGTACTCTGCCGCGTGGAGCTGAAGCATAAAGGCGAGACGCACCCCAACGCAGATTCCGACACGTCCGCAGATGACGGCCCGATACACTCGGAGGGCGGTTACCACTACCACCAGATCTTCCCCGTAAGCGACAAATTCGACCGCACGGCATATGGCTACACCTGCGTGCCCATCAACACGGAGTGGCTGCCTAACAAGAAATATATCTACAATCTCGAATTCTGCGGCAGCAAGAGCGGCGCGGGCGTATATCCGCCCACCCTGCCCGACGGCCTGCCTGACGCGGTGGACAAACCGAAGGACAAGGAGACGGGCGACAACGTGCTGGACCAGCCGATCAAGTTCACCGTAACCGTGGGCGATTGGACCAGCGCGGAGCAGAACGAAAATATCGGCATGCAATAATCGCTCGAAACAGCGATCCTGAATACGGGGCGGCGACAATGATCCGCCGCCCCGTTTCATTCGATACAACTTCACACTCACGAGACGGCAACCATGAAAAACCGAAATTCTTATAAACATAGCTTAACGCTCCGAACCGCGTGCCGCACCCTCGCGTGCTGCGCGGCGTGGATGGCGGCTTCGTGTACGAACAACGGATTCGACGAGACGATTCCCGACCTCGACACACCGTTCGCATTCGGCGTATCGGTGCCCGAAGCGTGGACCGAGGGCACGGAAGAACGCGCGGAACGAACGACGGGCCTGTACGTCGACAAAATGACGCGTTCGGACGGCGCGGAACCGCTCTATCTCGTAACCGAGATCGCGGAGCAGGACGACACGGCGGCGGAAAAGCCCGAAACACGCGGAACGCAAATCGGCAAGATCGAGGACTTCCACGCCTCGTTCGGCCTGTCGGGCGTCTGCCGCGCCTCGGGAACCGACGCGAACGACATGACAACCAACGTCGCTCATGACCTGAAGATGACCCGCGCGTCGGACAAATCGCCGTGGGCCGCCGCCGACGGCACGGTAATCCACCGCCCGGGATCGGGAACCGTAACATTCTATGCCTATGCTCCCCACTCGTCGGACGAGAGCCTTAAAGGAGCTCTCAAACACGCCGCCGACAAGCCGAGCATCACCTACACGGTGCCCGACGATCCCGAGGAGCAGTTGGATATCATGACCGCCACGGCCGACTGCGACGCGGCGAGCAGCGGCGACGTGAATCTCGCGTTCGGCCATGCGCTCACCGCCGTCACCATAAAAACGGGCGACGCCATGCTGGGCGGCAAGATAACCGAAGTGAAGATTTCGGGAGTGTACGGCAGCGGCACGCACACGATAGGCAGCGGAAAATGGACCGCGTCGGGCGACCTGCGCACCTTCACGATAACGAAGGAGATCACTCTGCCCGACACGTCCGACGACAACTCCTATACGAAACCCGACACCCCGATCATCGGCGACAAACTGACGCTCATGATGATCCCGCAGACTCTGCCCGACGGCGCCGCGATTACGATCAAGTTCCGCGACAACCTCTCGCAGAGCGATCGCACCCTCACCGCCTCGCTCAAAGGCAAGACATGGCCCGCGGGACGCAAGGTGACCTACTCGATCTCGTCGACGGGCGTGGCTATCAAACCCAAAGTGGACTTGACGCCGACCCGAACCGATGTACATCCCTCGGGCGATATTTTCGGCGTGAAATTGGCGGCATACGCCTATGTGGCCCAAGAAGGACAAGGTGATAAGGCGCCTATCGTCGCCCTACCCTATACGGTAGAATATGCCACCTCTACCGAAGATGGCGTTTGGTCGGATTGGACCGCGGGAGAGTGGATTCCCGACACCGAGCCCGCAGAGGACGCCAAGCCGACAACTCAAGTCGCGGGACGCATTAAGCTGAAGCCGCAACAGTCGTTCGAGAAACTGCGCGAACCGTTCGCTCTTACAGATGCGGGCATCGGCTCGGCAACGGCTCCGTACGACCTCTCACAAGGCGGCGAAACGGCCAACTGCTATATGATAAACGACCACGGTTATTACTCTCTGCCCACCATATACGGCAATGCGCGAGGTGCGGGCGGCGCAACAAACACAAAAGCCTACATATACCAAGGCACAGTCCCCGCCGAAACCCAAGCCTATGTGCTGACACAATTCGTCGACCACGACAACAAATATATCACCAAGCCCGAAATCGACGGAATAGCCGATGCCGTACTCGTATGGCAGGATGCTCCCGATCTGGTGACCGAGGTGAAATACGAAAACGACATGGTTCGGTTTCGCGTCGCGAAACAGACGCTTACGCAGGGCAACGCCGTGATAGCGGTCCGCAATGCCGCCAAAACCATCTTATGGAGCTGGCACATCTGGGTTACGCCATCCAAATGGGACGGTACGACAGATTTGAAAGCGATACGCAAAGATGGTATCGAAGGCGACGCCGAATATTACTTCGCACCCTGCAACCTCGGCTTCTGCGAGCCTCACGGAGGCGACAAAGAACGCACCTTCAAGCTCCGTTTCACCTTCACCCTGCCCGACGGCAAGGCGACGAAGAAAATCGAGGAATACAAGGATACATTCGTGCAACCCGAAATAGTGGAATCGGCAGCGGGCGACAACACCTATTACCAATGGGGACGCAAGGATCCCATGCTCGGAGGCGTGTATAACAGTGAAACATTGGACCGAGCCGCATCGTTGGCCACCGACCTGCAAACGCAATACAACATGCAAAACAAGGTTTGCTATCCGAGCGCCCCTGAATACGACTTCCGACCGGCCGAAAGCGGCGTATCAATCGGTGAGGCTATACGCCAACCCTATCTGTTCTTTATGCACAGCTATGATGAAACGACCGTGAGCGGAGATATCAAAGAAGATCATAACTATCGGCGACGTCACTGGCATGACGGATCGAAGACGATGGGACCCGACGGCAAGCCGGGACAAAAGACCATCATGAATTATTGGAATTCGCAATTGGATAAAACATCATCTTCGAGCAAATTCGATGCTCCCAACGGTGCCAAGGTCGTGAAAACCATATACGACCCATGCCCTGTGGGGTATAACGTACCTACCCCCAATGCTTTCTCGCAATTCGGCAATGCGGGTGTAAATGCTCTCAATGCAGCAAATGCCAACGGACTCGAAGATATATTCAATGAAAACGGCATTCGTATAGGTTGGAAACTATCTTTGCAACCGGGTGGCGGCGAACCTAAAATCTTTTTCCCTGCCACGGGTTTGCGCGACATGGGATCGGCAAAATCACCCACAATTCCCGACTATGTGCAAAATACTACATGGCCCGCGCATGCCGATCTGACATTCGTGATAACGACTGCGTTTACTACCGGCGGTAATAGCAGTGCGCTGTTGTTCTATCTTGACCGCCGAGAGGCATCACAAAATATCGCCATAAACGGAGGCACGAACAACTCATACGGATTCACCGTACGCCCCGTACGCGAATCGAAGTAGAGGTAGCCGCTACCGCATAAACGCAACCCGCCCCTGTCCGCATTCCGCGCGGCAGGGGCGGTTCGTTTTTCGCGCATATCGCAAACATCCGCAGAGTGTAAAACAACGGGGCCGCCCGAAAAAAGGCAGCCCCGCGGTATCGATATCGACCGACGACTATTTGGTCGCCGATTCGAGCTTCTTCATTATCGAGAAGATGAACACGGCCGAGAGAAGGCAGAGTCCGATAAGAACGCCCCAAACCACAACCAGAGGCAGCTCGCCCCACAGCGACGAACATACGCTGGTGAGCTTGTTGCCGATGGCCGTCGCGACGAACCATCCGCCCATCATCATACCCTTATACTTGGGGGGGGCCACCTTCGACACGAACGAGATACCCATCGGCGAGAGCAGCAGCTCGGCGAACGTCAGCACCAGATAGGTCGAGATAAGCCAGTTGGGCGACACGAACGTCGCGGCCGAAGTGCCCATCGCGGCAGCCTGCTCGGCGGGGCTGAGCAGGTGCATCGAACCCACGGTCATGATGACATAACCCAACGCGGCCACCAACATACCCATACCGATCTTGCGGGGCGCCGAAGGTTCCTTGCCCGTCTTGGCGAGTCGGCTGAAGAGCGCGATCGACACGGGAGTCAGAGCCACCACGAAGAAGGGGTTGAACTGCTGGAATATCTCTGCGTCGACCTTGGTCTCGGCGGGCAGACGCATATACTGCGCTACGAGCACTGCGGCCGAAGCGGCTATAACGCCCGCCGATATCGCGCGGCCTTTGGTCGAATCGCTCTGGAACAGCGAGAAGAGCGCATACACGATGAAGATCACCAGCACGAGGTTCCATACGTTGAACAACATGCTCTCCGCGCCCGAACTGCTGTCGCGGGTGAACTCGTCGGCGAAATAGGTAAGCGTAAGTCCGTTCTGGTGGAACGCCATCCAGAAGAAGATCACCACGGCGAATACGAGGCAGAGGGCCACGATACGCGACTTGGTCTCCTCCTTCGAAAGCTCGCGCACGGGCTCCTGCGCGCTCGCTTTCTTCTTGGCGCCGCCCTCGGCATGCTTGAACGTGCCGCGGAAAGCGTAATAGATGGCTATCGAGACGATGAGCGACACGCACGCCACGGCGAAAGCGAAGTGGTAGGCCGTGCCCTCGTCCAATCCGAGCGAGTTTATGGCATAATTCTTTATGCCCACTGCGGCCGAGGGAGCGAACAGCGCGCCGATGTTGATGGCCATATAGAAGATCGAGAACGCCGAATCGCGCTTCGACTCATACTCGGGATTGTCGTACAGATTGCCTACCAGCACCTGAAGGTTGCCCTTGAAGAGTCCCGTGCCGCAACTGATAAGCAGCAACGCTCCGTACATACCCGCCAGAGCCATACCGCCCGTGCCCAACGGCAGGGACAGGAAAGCGTAGCCGAGGAACATGATGAATATTCCGATCGTGACCATCTTGCCGTAACCGAACTTGTCGGCCAAGATACCGCCGACGAAGGGCAGGAAGTAGACGAACATGAGGAACGTCGAATAGATTTGACCCGCGTCGGCCGCCGAAAGCCCGAAATTGGCCTTCAGATAGAGCACGAACACGGCAAGCATGGTGTAGTAGCCGAAACGTTCGCCCGTATTGGCGAGCGCCAAAGCGTACAAACCTTTTGGTTGTCCTTTGAACATAGTTTATCAGTAGTTTTAGTGTGTTAATAGAGTCGCTTTTCGCAAATTCGACACAAATATAGTCAAAATTCGCGACAAACGCATCGAATGACATACTCTTATTCCTCCTCGACCCTATCTCCAACCGCCGCCCAGTTCGCGATAGAGGGCTATGCGTTGGTCGAACATCGTGAGCATGGCGTTGTAGAGATTCTTTTCGGCTTGCAGCAATCGCGTCTGCGCCGCCCACACGTCGAGATACGACCCGCCCGACGACATGAGCTGTCGGGCGTGAGCCATCGCCTGACGAAGCGATCCTACCTGAGAATAATAGATAATAACGCGCCGACGAGCGGACGCGTAACGCATCATCGTATTGGACACCTCGCACTGCGCCGCAAGCACGGCATCGCGCAAACGCATGAACGAAACGCTTTGACGCACCTCGCGCACGCGGCGTTGCATGCGCAGCTCTCCGCGTCGGAACAACGGTTGCGTCAAACCTGCGAAAGCATTGTACAACAAGGCCGACGGCAGGTCGAACCAGTGCGCCATGCTGCGGGTCTCGAGACCGACGTCGCCCTTGAGCGTCAAACGCGGATAAAGAGCCGCCTGCGCGGCGCGCGTGAGATCGTAATCGGAGAACAGTTGCTCCTCGGCAGCTATTATATCGGGACGGTTGCGAAGCAATTGGGCGGGAATGCCGACAGCGATACTGTCGCGGAACATACTCTGTTCGAATACCTTCTCCACGCTCGAACGCGGCAACTCGCCGTCGGTACGGCCCAGCAGGCGGTTCAACGTATTCTGCGTGATGAATATCTCGGCCTCGATATCGGGCAACTCTGCTTTCGAGGCATAGAGTTCCGACGCCGCCTGTTCGCGCACCATCTGCGCATGCGGCAACAGCTTGGCTCTCTTCTCTCCGTCCGACTTCTCCCACGCCGCCGCGTCGATCAAAATATTGCATCCCGTAACGATACTGTCGTTGCGGCTTATGCTCTGCTCGACGGAGATACGCCGAGCGTCGAGGATAATCAAACGGTAATACAACGCCGCCGCATCGGCTATTATGCGGGTTCGCACGGCATTGGCGGCCGCAACGCTCTGCATCAGTTTATGCGCCTGCGCTTTGCGCAAACTCTTCATACGTCCCCAGATATCGATCTCCCACGAAGCGCCGAGCCGAAACAGATGATCCTCCGACGCGTCGCGACCGTAACCACCGTCCGCGTAACTCACGGACAGATCGGCCTTCACCTCGGGCAACTTCTCGCGACGGCTGCGGCGGAAATAGGCTTCGGCCTCCTCGATCTGCAACACGGCTATGCGGATCGAGGGATTGGCCGCCAACGCGGTGTCGATGATTTGTCGCAGATGGCGGTCGGTATAGAAATCGTAACGCTTGATACGGGCGGCCGACGCGGTATCCGCCGAAATGCCGTAATGCGATTCGGGCATTACATATCGCGCCGAATCGGATACGATCTCCTCTACCTGAGGCATATACACCTCGCGGTTACAGGCTATCGACGCCGCAGCCGCGAGCGCGACAACGACGATACGAAAAAATTCTCTCATAAATCATAGTATTCGCATGCGGCAAATATATAATATTTTTAGGCTATGCGGCATACGCCGACAAGCATAAAAAGGCTATATTTGCATATAAACTTCGAACACCATGAAAACCAAACTGCTCCTCGCCATGCTGCTGCTGTCGCTCACACGCGCATTCGCCGCCGAACCGACGCGTTACGTCGACGCCGCCACCCTCACCATAATAGGCAAGGCTCTGCCTACAGCCCGACCGTACGACCGCATAGACACATCGGTATACGCCGTCCCCGAAAAGACCGAGGCCTATTGCGGATACTCGACGGGGATCGCCATCGTATTCCGCACCGACAGCAAAACCATCCGCGCCCGATGGAACACCTCAGGACGCAACGCGGGGGTAAACATGTCGGCCGCGACGCAAAAGGGGCTCGACCTCTACATAATGCGCGACGGGCGGTGGGTCTTCGCGGGCGTAGGGCACCCCCGAACGGGCGGCAAGAACGACAAGCACGAAGCGGCGATCGTGAGCGACATGGCCGAGGGCGAGAAGCTGTGCCTGCTCTATCTGCCTCTGTTCGACCGTGTCGACCGACTGGAGATAGGCATCGACGACAACAGCGCCATCGCAGCTGCCGAGAACCCTTTCAGCCGCAAGATAATATTCCACGGATCGAGCATAACCCACGGCGCGGCGGCGGGACGCGCGGGAATGAGCTATCCGTCGCTCTTCGGCCGTCGGACGGGACTTCATGCCGTAAACCTCGGATTCAGCGGCATGTCGACCCTCCAGCCCGAGTTCGCGGCCTACTTGGCCGACATCGACGATGCCGACGCCTTCGTGTTCGATACCTTTTCGAACCCCGACGCCAAGACTATAGAGGAGCGTTTCGACCGTTTCGTAGACATAATACGCGCCAAGCATCCCCGCACGCCTCTGATATTCATGCAGACCATAAGGCGCGAGACGCGCAATTTCAGCACGCGCGCCGAACAATTCGAAGCGCGCAAACAATCGGCTGCCGAGCGTGCGGTGCGCGAGCGAATGAAGCGCGACAAGAACATATTCTTCATCGATTCCGCCGACTGGCTCGGCGACGACCACGCGGCCACCTCGGACGGCACGCACCCTACCGACTTGGGTTTCGACCGCATGCTGCGGCACATGCAGCCTCGGATAGTGAAGATTCTAAAACGGTACGGGATCGAATAACGGCAACGCGGAACAACAAAGAAAAACGGACGACTTTTACAAGTCGTCCGTTTAAGGTAGCGGGAGGAGGACTCGAACCTCCGACCTTCGGGTTATGAGCCCGACGAGCTGCCAACTGCTCCATCCCGCGATGTATCGTAATATGGACTTCGCAAGTCCGATATATCGGGTTAAGTGTTGCAAAGGTAGGCAAAAATTCGAATAATGCAAAACAAAACCCGACTTTTTTCGCACTTATTTCACAATCAACTGAAACACACGGCAATAAAATTTCGCCTATTTCAGGTTGACGGCCACGATCTCCGACAGATCGACCACATTTTTGGCCGACGCGCGCGCGATCGCCTTCTTGCACAGAGGGCACGACGTCACGACCGTATCCGCCCCCGTATCGTCCAATTCCCGTGCCACGCCCTGCGCGATGGTCAGCTGCTGCGCATCGTTTATCACCGTATTGGCCACCGATGAGCCGCAACACAAAGCATCCTTGCGCGTATGATCAGGTTCGGCCAACACGCCCACGGCCTCGATCACGGCGCGCGGCTCGTCGTAAATGCCGCTTCCACGTCCCAATTCGCAAGGGTCGTGGTAGGTGAACGTGCGCTCCGACGAATATCCCACCCGCAGACGTCCCTGACGCATCAGGCGCAGGATGTATTCCGAGTGGTGAAGCACCTCGATGCCCTCAAGATCGTACTCCTCGCGGAACACGCGCAGACATATCGGGCACGACGTGACGAGGGTCGCAATGCCGTGCTTGCGGAAAAGCTCCTTGTTGTAATCTATCATCTTGCGCGCCGAATCGACCTCGCCCGAGAGCTTCAGCGGACGGCCGCAGCATACGCCGCCATCCTTGTCGGCCCACCACACATCCTCGCGCGCCGCGTCGAATATGCGTCGCATGGCGTCGAGCGTATTGGGAGTCAACAGGGTCATGCAACCTGCAAAATACCCCACGCGTCCCTCGCCCTCCGAGCGGTCGAGGCCGCGCAAATAGTTGTAACGCCCCTCGTTGGGAATGTTTCGCATGGTGGTACGCGAATTCAGGCGCAGGGTGTTGAGATTTATGCCCACGGGGCACGTCTGCTCGCAACGCCCGCACATCAGGCAATTGTTGGCGATCTTCTGCTGCAACATGTTGTAACGGCGGTCGCGCAGGAAATAGACCGACTGCACATCGTTTATCCCCAACACGCTCTGCAACTGGCACGGATCGATACAGATGCCGCAGCGCGAGCAGGCCTCCACCTCGAAATTGTCGTACGACTTTTCGTGCGACTCGGGACGCAATTTGTATCGGCGCAGAAATATGAGGGGTATTTCGGTGAATATGTGCATGTAGCGCGAGAAGGGCATTGCGATGAAGAATACTCCGAGGGCGCACGAGTAAAACCACCACGTCGGCTCGTACAACGCGCGCAACGCCTCCTGCCCCAACGCCTTGTCGAGCAGCGAGCCCAATCCTCCCGTGAGGAATCCTCCGCCGCCGTAAATGCCGCACGTGACGCTCTCGGCCACGAGGCGGGCGGGAAACACGAACCAAAGGGCCGACAGCGCGATGCGGTCGAAAAGCACGTGCTTCGTGGTGCGTTTCATGCCCATCGCCCTCGACTTCATGCGCTTGAACCACGCCAGCGCCACGCCCGAGAGGACGAAGAGCAGCAGCAGATCCATCGCGAAATCGAACACGGGCTTATGCTCCCGAATTCCGTTCAGCGGGGCGAAGTATTTGAAAAAGACATGCCCCTGCAACGGCACCCAACGGAATCCGAGGTAGGCCACAGTCTCGATCCACCCCACCACGATCAGCAGGAACCAACCGAAAGCGAGGCTCATGTGCATGTATCCGAGCACGGGGTTCACGCGGAAAATGCGTCGGTGCAGAAGCGATTCGCGAACCGCCTCCCACGCGGCGGCTATCGACTTCGCGGTCGGCAGCCCCTTGAGTATCGATAACTTGTCGCTCTTGGGCAGGCGGTGGAACCACGCGGCGTACTTGACAACGACCACGGCGAACATCACCGTGGCGCCCACGACGAAAGGTATGCAGAAATCGGCGAAAAAAGTCATATCAGAAGTCTCCGAGTTTACGTTTTATCAACATCACCACTCCGCGCGTGTTTATCCCGCGCGGGCACAGCAGGCGGCACTTGCCGCACAGCATGCACTTGTTCATCTCCTCGTACGCGCCCTGATACTCGCCGCGGCGCACCAGCGTGTGCACCTTGCGGAAATTGAACTCCGTCAGGTTGCCCGCCGTGCAGGTCGCCGTGCAGGTGCCGCACCCTATGCAGGTCTGCAACTCGGGCATTTCGAGCAGAATTTCGTTGCTCTTGCGCAGATTGTTGCGGTCGATGTCAATTATTCGCGGGCGGCTTATGGAATATCCGAAGTTTATCATCGCTGCGAGTCGGTTTTATGCGTTGCGCCGAGCCACTCCAGCGCGGCGCGCGCCGCCGCCGTGCCCTCGTTGAGCGATTCGCCCACGCTCTTGGGCGCGGTCACCGCTCCGGCATAGAATATCCCCTCCGCACCGCTCTCGACGTTGCCGAGGAACGAATCGCGCGGCTGCATGAATCCGCTCGGCTGACGCGCGAGACCGCTGCCCTCCTCGAGCGAGGCGTTCATCGCGTCGGCCTTCATGCCGATGAGCAGCACCAGCATGTCGACGCCTATCTTCAGCGGACGCCCCGTGAGGGTATCCTCGGCCTTGATCTGCAAACGCTCGTCGATGGTGGGGCTAACCTCCGATATGCGGCCGCGGACGAAATGTATGTTGTACTTCTCCTGCGCCTCGCGGTACATCTCCTCGTAACCCGGGCCGAACATGCGTATGTCCATGTAGAAGTTGAACACGTCGGCCGACGGAAACAACTTTTTCAGCTCCATGGCCTGCTTCACTCCCGTCACGCAACACACCTTCGAACAGTGCCGCTGGCACACCTTCTCATCGCGCGAACCCACGCAGTGCAGAATGGCTATGCGTCGCGGCGCGCCGCCGCTCTTCAGCTTCACCGCGCCGTCGTTGAACATGCGTTCCAGATCGGCCGAAGTAACCACGTTGTCGTAAATGCCGTAACCGTATTCCTCTTTCACGCGGGCGTCGAAGAGGGTGAATCCCGTGGCGATCACCACGGCGTCGCACGCCAACTCCTCGCCCGAGACCGTCGCGACCTTGCGGGGCGTTATAGCCGACACTTCGCAATCGGTCTTGACGGTTATGTTCTCCTCGCGGGCCAATCGGTGTCTCAAGGCGCTCAGCACCTCGTCGGCGGGGGTGAACGTGGGGAACAGCTTGTGCCAGTTGCGGAGTTTGCCGCCCGTGTCGCCCTCCTTCTCGATGAGGGTCACCGCCGCGCCGCCGCGCGCCGCCTCGACGGCGCACTGCATTCCGGCGATTCCGCCTCCTACTACTATAATATGTTTCATACCTATCGTTTGATCTTGTAAAGCGTATCGCCCGAACAACTGTTCACTATCGCGCGCTCGGGTTTGCCGATATATTTTCCGTTGCGGCCCAGATATTTGGCCGAAGGGTCGTACTCCACGCCCATCTTGTCGAGCAGAGGCTCCACATCCACCTGATGCATCTGCATTCCCAGCTCCCACGGGTCGTATCCCAACACCAGACCCGCCATCTCCTCGTAGGTGAGCACTGGTATGCCGCATCCGTTGCGGCCGTAGGTCTGTCCCTCCATCTCGGCGATGGTATACTGCCACTTGTCGAGGAACATCGAACAGCCCGGGCAGTTGCAGACTATGAAGTCGGGATTATAGGGAGCCATGCTCTCCAGCTTCTTGTGCGAGTTGGCGACCGAATAGCCTCGGTTGGCCTGCACCAGATAGTTGCGGAATCCGAATCCGCAGCAGTGGCGTCGCTCGGGATAGTCCACCAGCTGCCCGCCCCACGACTCCACCATGCCGGCGAGCACGTAAGGGAACTCCGATCCGCCGATTCCCGACTTGGGGAATATCTTGGCATAGTGGCAGCCGATGTGCTCCACCACGCGCAGCGGCTCGCCCGTGTAGGCGTTCACCAGCTTTCGGCGGGCCTTGGAGGCGATCTCCCCGCGATGGTGGAATATGACGTCCGAGGTGTGGGCCAGATTCTTCGGCTTGCGGAACTCGCGGCCTGTGGCCTTGTAGAGATTCTCGCGCGTCTTCTCCTCCGTCTCGGGGAACTCCTCCCACGTGGCCAGCAGCTCGGTATATATGCCGAACGAGGTGATGCACGACGAGGTGAAATTCTCGTAACCCGCCTCGGTCATGAGGGCGAACTGACGCGCCACCACGGTCATGATGGTCTCCAAAGGGACTATGTCCGAATGATAGCCGATGCCCGTGCACGACGTATGCGCGGGATCGTCGAATATGTTGCGTCCCAAATCTTTGCCGACGATATTCAGGAAGGCCTTCTCGCTGCCCGGGAAAAAGTTCTGACGGATGCAGCTGCGGGCATAATAGTAATCGTTGTCGGCTATCTCTTTCTGGTACTCCGTCCAGCTCGATCGTTTCATAGGCTCAATAATGCTCGTTGGAATTGAGGGTATACGTATCCGTGAAATATCGCTCGTCGGCGCCGTCGTAACCCATCTCGCGGGCCTTGCGGTCGGAGTGGCGTTCGATGGCCTCGAACATCGCGGTGCCGCCCGTCAGGTCGAATATGCGGTGTATCTCGTCCAGCGTCTCGTCGCTCACCTTGCGCAGAGCGCCCGCCCCTTCGCGATTGTAGTTCTCCGTGAAGCGGCCGTACACCTCTTCGTCGTGGTCGAGGATCCATCGCCACACGGTGCCTTGCTCGGGATGCAGCTCGGCCTTGACGAGCTTGGGGACGATGCAGTAGCCCGTACGCAGGATATTGTCGCCTATCGAGCGTTTGAGCGCGAGCTGCTGGCGGCCCTTCTCGCTCTCGACGAAGAAGCCGAGCTTCTGCGAGAGGTTGCGCAACGCCTGAATGACATACCCGGGGGTGTTGGCGCGCGGACAGCGCGGGCGGCACGACATGCACTCGCCGCAATACCAGATGGTGTCGCTCTTCATCAAGGCCTCTATCGCATCGTCGTCGCGCGTCTGCACGGTGCTCACTATCTGACGCGGGTCGTAATTGTAGAATGCCGCCGCGGGACATACCGCCGTGCAGACTCCGCAATTCATACATGCGGTGAGTCCCTCTCTCAGGCGGACGTCTTCGAGCAACATATCGAAATATTTACCCATATAAAAAAAGTAACTTTGCTTGCTCTGCAAAGTTACTCCAAACAAACGTGGCGGCAAGTGGTATAAATACGTATTTTTCGGGAAGCTACACCGCGCACATCAATGTACAGATGCGTAATACGGCCGAATCGTATCCGATGGTCGTCCACCCGCGGCCTGTGGCCGCGCTACCTCACTGGGAACTCCGTAACGCGCAGCGTCGTGCAGCCGTAAGGGATCAACGTTATCTCCGTTTCGGGCCCCACCTCACCCGTGGGGGCATGCTGGCTCATGAAGCAGAACGACGCCGCCGAATTGCGGTCGAGCCGCCAGTCGGGCAGCACGTTGGCGCGCGCCTTGATGGCTATCGGCGCCGACGCGAGCGACCACGGAGCGTCGCCGCACTCGCCCCTCTCCACCGTAAAGCGCGAAGCGATGTTCTCGCTGCGCAGATCGTCGCGGCGCAGGGCCACGTTCCACCGCGTGGGCGAGGTCACCTCGTAATAGTATCGTCCCAAATTAGGTTCGTCGTCGCAATCGTGGCGGCTCCAACGCTCCTCCATGCGAAGCGCGTAAACCAGCGGGCCGCGCTCTATGACGGCGGCATCGTCGTACCAGTACGACACGCGAACGGGGGCGACGAACTCGATCGTCACCTCGTCGCCGTCGCTCCACGTGCGGGCCACACGCACCGTGCCGCGACGCACCTCGTCGGGAACGGCCTTCTCGCCGTTGATCCTAAGGGTGTATCCGTCGCTCCACGACGGTATGCGCAGCTCCAGCGGGAATTCGGCCGTGCGGTGGTTGCGCGACGGGAGCGAAACGGTGAAACGCACCTGCTCCTCGAAGGGATAGCGCGTGCTCTCGGTCACGGTGACCTCCGCGCCCGAAGCGAGAGAGGTAGTAACGGTCGACGGCGCATAGACCATCGCGGCCAAACCTCCGTCGGCGGTTTTGTACCACAAATTCTGCACGAACTTCGGCCATCCCTGATGCAGATTGCAGGTGCAGCACGGATATCCCGTGAGCTGTCCGAAAAGGATGTCGGTATCTTGGTGCGGAGTGGAGAAGTTGCGCTGCTCGCGCGTCACCTTCACTTGATTCACCTGCTGGTAATATTGACGCGCGTCGCCGCAGTCGGTAATCTGCGTCGGCAGGGCATTGTATGCTATGCGCTCCAGAAGATCGGCATAGGCGTTGTCGCCCGTCACGCGGTACATCTCCTCGAGCGAATACATCATCTCCACGGCCGTGCACAACTCCGATCCGCGGGCGGGATCGCCGAAATGAAGCAGTTCGTCGCCCGCCCACAACCCCGTAGGGAACCCGATGGTGCGGCGTATGCGGCGGAGCGCCTCGTGCGGAGCCTGCAAATGTTCCGCGCGCTTCGACTGCTGGTAGTACATTACGGGCTCCTTGAAACCCTGCGCGAGATTCACGCAATGCAGCGAGTTCTGACGGTACAGGTGGTCGTCGGTAGTGAAACGGGCCGTCCAGTCGGCCGACTGGCTGTGGATAAGCTCGCCCAGACGGAGCAGTTCGGCGTCGCCCGTAATGTTGTAGAGCCAATATACGATCAACAAGTTGTCGCCGCCGCGCTCCGTGGCCCAAAACGTCCAGCGGCCGAGCGGCGTGGAGGGCAGCGTCTCGGCCTGATAACGGAAATATCGGGTCATGAAGTCGATGACGCGCCGATCGCCCGTGGCCATATAGTGCTGCTGCAATATCTTCAACGCCACCATGCGCGGCCACCAGTCGGCCGAATTGTCGCGCTGCATGCCTTCCATATAGGTGCGGTCGGTATCGGGACCGAAGTATCCGTTCTCCTTCTGGCTCACGAGAATGGCTTCGACCCACTTGTCGGCCTTGGCCTTCAGTTTCCCGTCGTTCATTATATAGGCCATAGGCAGCGCGCCGTCGATCCAATAGGGACCGCGTTCCCATGCGTCGCCCTCGCCGCCGAGCCACGCGTTATTGTCGCCCATTACGGCCTCATACACCTCGTCCAGATTGCCCGTCATGCCATCGAGCATGGTCTGCATCTGCGCGCGAAGCCACCCGTCGGGGCGGATCTCTCCTATGGGGAGTTGCGCATAGGGAGCCTCGACGAGAGGCGCGCGGTTGAACACGGGTTGCGGACGCTCGGCTTTGCGCGGCTTGCTTGCCGCCGAAGTCGCGACGACCATGCAAAGAGCGGCAGCGGTCAGAATTTCGAGTTTCATCTTATTTCGGGTTTAGGTCGGTAGTATCTATTTTCGTACATACTCCTCGAACGCGAAGGGATAGGGATACTTCTCGCCGCGGGGGAACTCCTCGCGCGACGTCAGACGCCAGCGCGTCGCGTCCCACTCGGGAAACGAGGTGTCGCCCTCGTAATCGCGCCCGACGCGGGTGATGTATATCTTGTCGGCCGCATCGAGCGCCTGCGCGTAAATCTGCGCCCCGCCGATGATGAAGGCCTCCTCGTCGGCGGAGAACATGGCTATCGCCTCGTCGAGCGACGCGGCGACGCGGCACCCATCGATAGCGGTCGCCGTACGGCTCACCACCACGTTGGTACGGTTGGGCAGAGGGCGTCCGAGCGATTCGAACGTCTTGCGCCCCATAATTACGGGATGACCGGAGGTGATGCGTTTGAAATTGCGCAAATCCTCCGAAATATGCCACAGAAGCGAATTGTTATCGCCTATGACGCCGTTGGCGGCAACGGCAACTATGATGCTTATCATGGTATAGCGAATTAACGGATCAGAACGACATAGGCGCCTTTATGGCCGGCCACGGATCGTAACCCTCCAGCGTGAAGTCGTCGTAACGGAAATCGAACACCGACTTTACGTCGGGATTCAGTCTCATGCGAGGCAGAGGGCGCGGCGTGCGCGACAACTGCTCCCGAGCCTGCTCCAGATGGTTGAGATAGAGATGCGTATCACCTAACGTATGGACGAATTCGCCCGCCCGCAAACCGCACTCCTGCGCGATCATCATAGTCAGCAGGGCATACGAGGCGATGTTGAACGGCACCCCGAGAAAGGTGTCGGCGCTGCGCTGGTAGAGCTGACACGACAAACGCCCCTCGGCCACATAGAACTGAAACAGCACGTGGCACGGCGGCAAAGCCATATCCTCCACCTCGGCGACGTTCCAAGCCGAGACGATCATGCGACGCGAATCGGGATTGCGTTTTATGGTGTCGACGACCTGCCTTATCTGGTCGATGCCGCCGCCGTCGGGCCGCGGCCAGCTGCGCCACTGGTAGCCGTAAACATGATTCAAGTCGCCGAACGCATAGCCGTCTATCGGCGAGTCAGTTCCCTCCCGGGCCGCCGCCAGAAACGCCTCCTCCGTCACGGGAAGTACGCCGTGGCGCACGCAGAGCTCGTTATAGTAGCGGTAGGCGTCGTTGTCCCATATATGCACGCCGTTGTCCGCCAGATACTTTATGTTGGTATCGCCAGCGAGAAACCACAGCAATTCGCGGATAACGCCTTTCAGAAAGACGCGCTTGGTGGTCAGCAGGGGAAACCCCTCTTCCAGATCGAAGCGCATCTGATGGCCGAAAATGCTGCGCGTGCCCGTGCCCGTGCGGTCGCCTTTCACCACGCCTTCGCGCATTATCTTGTCCAGCAGGTCGAGATACTGTTTCATGATTCGAATCTTTTGAGTTCCATCTCTCCGTCGTCGCCCAGCGCGGCGTATACGGGTTCGGGATCGTCCCACGCTCCGAGGAACAGCACGCGCAGATCCTCCTCGCGCACGTCGCACGGATAGTGCATGTGGCCGAAAACAATATAATCCGTATCGGGATTGCCACGCTTGTACTCGCGGGCATAATCGATCAAGAATCCTAACGAATCGCGCGTCAGCGTCTCCGACGCATGGCTTTTGCGCGATTTGCCGCTCCACCACCGTCCGAACCTCACGGCCAGATCGGGATGCGCCAGCCACGAGAACGCCGCACGCAGCGGACGCGAGCGGAACACGGCATTCATTAACCGCAACACGGGTTTGTCGCCTATGTTCATGTTGTCGCCGTGGGCTATGAAAATCTTGCGGCCCGCGAGGGTCACGCGACGCGGCGAAAACCACACCTCCACGCCGCACTCCCGCGTAAGATATTCGCGGCACCACATGTCGTGGTTGCCTACCAGCAACACCACCCTCACCCCGCGGTCGGCCAACTCGGCCAGTTTGCCCAGCGTACGCGCGAAGCCCTTGGGGATTACCCTGCCGTACTCGAACCAGAAGTCGAAGATGTCGCCCGCCAGAAATATGGCGTCGGCATTCTCAGCCGCCATGTCGAGCCACCTCACGAAACGCCTCTCCACGCAACGAGACGACTGCTCGTCGCCCGCTCCGAGATGAACGTCCGAGGCAAAATAGTACATTGCAGAATCAGATGTTTTTTTGTATTTCAGCGTCGAGCTTGTCGCCCGCGAGATCCTTGGCCACGATATTGCCCGAGCGATCGATCAGGTAGTTCGACGGCAGTTTGCCGATATTGTAGACTCCCAACGCGGGCGACGACTCGCCCAGCAGGTCGCTCACCGATATCCACGGCAGCTGCTGCTCCTGCACGGCGTTGATCCACGCCGCCTTCGAGGTGTCGACGGCCACTTGGTATATCTCGAATCCGCGGTCGTGATACTTCTCGTAAATCTTCTTCAGATCGGCGTTGACGGCATTACCGTTGCCGATGGCGGCCGACCAGAAATGCAGCAATATGACCTTGCCTTCGAGCGACGACAACTTTATCTCCTTGCCGTACATGTCGGGCATCGCTATCTCGGGAAAATTGGTCTGCTTGACCTGCGAAAGCAGGCTTATCTGCGCATCCATGCGGGCTATCTGGCTGCGAAGAATAGGCAGATAGGGGCTGTCGGGATAGCTCTGCTCGATGGCCTCGGCCACGGTGCGGTAGTAGATCACGTCGCTGTCGCCGTTGAACAGATAGGCGTCGTTGGGCAGACGCTGGCGAAGGGCATACACAGCCGCTATGCGGTCCTTGTGCTCGACGATGAAACGCAACTGGTTGCGCTTGATATCGCGGTAGATCTGAGTGTATTCGCGCGCTATCTCCTCGCGCTGCTTCTCGTCGATGTCGGCGGCGGTATATCGCGACACCGCGTCGTTGAGTTTAATCGCGCTCTCGATGTAGCTCTTGTTGAACTCGCGCAGCAGTTCCGATTCGAGCGCGCCTTCGACCGTATAGTTGCGCAGCACGCTGCCAGCCGCGCGCAGCGTGACGCGGTCGCCCGCCTTGAGCAGCAGCGGAATACGCTCGTTGTCGTAAATGACGTTGTAGAGCGTCGGCGTCGGGGTGCCGTTGTCGATCTTAAGCGCGAAACCGCCGTCCTCGCTCAGCTTTATCGAATCTATGACGCTGTGTTCGAGTGTGCCGACCTGCTCCAGATATACCATATCGGCCTGCGAGCCGACGAAACGTCCCGTGATTTTCACCTTCGACGACTGACACGAAGCAAGCGTCGCCAACAGCGACACGGCCGCGAAAATTGCTCTGTTCATTCCCACAAAGTGTTTCATACGAAATACAAATATAACGTTTATTTTGAAAAAACCGCAACTTACTTCTGAGAATTGTAGCGCGGCGCTCCCTCGACGTTATTTTTTCGTATCGCGACGTTGGGTCTGTTCTTGGGATTGGAATATTGATTCTTCTGCAACGGGTTCTTCATGCCCGTCTTCTGCATGGGTCGTTGGGGGCCCTTTTGCGGACGCGCCGGAAGGTGCTGTTTATAGTCGCTTCGGAGATTGTTCAAGGCAACTTCGTCGAGTTCTATGCCGCCTTCGGACATCGTCTTTATATCTTTTATGATCACCTCGTTGTTGGGGTGCTCCTGATTGTATTCGAAGCTCTTCGAACGCATGTAGCGCGCCAGCGAATCGATGGCCGCGTCGAGCGCGTCGCGATCCTTTTCCGAGCGCAGAGACTGCAACATCATCGCCACGTATTTGCCGTAATGCTTGTAGGCTATGCGACGCTGCGAGTACTCCATCTTGTGAGGCGAAATCATCAAATCCTGACGCGCGGGGCGAGGATAGGGAGAATCCACATCGAGCTTGAAATCAGACATTATGAACAGATGATCCCACAGTTTGTGGGTGAAATCGGCCGTGTCGCGCAGCAGGGGATTCAGATTGCCCATCACCGCGATCACGGCGCGCGCCTGACGGTTGCGCTCCTCGCGGTCCTCGATGGTCAGGAGACGATCCACCATCTCGTGAATGTGTCGGCCGTACTCGGGAAGATAGAGCTTGCGACGAGTGTAATTGTAATTCTTTTTCATAAAATATTTTCGGTTCGGCCCGCCGAAAGCACCTCTCGCCGTGTTCCGCACGGGCGTGTCGGGCGTTTTTTCGGTCGCGAAGCATGAACCATTTTCGGATTAATCGATAGCCTTTACCCCTTCGGCAGGTGACGGGATCGAGATTGGAATCACCGAATAAAGGGGTTATCTTTGATTTTGCAAAGTAAGTGCAAAAATATCAAAAATCAAAATATGGCAAAAGTTTTAATACTGGAACAATCAAAAAGTATGCGAAATACGCTCCGCGAGAGGCTCGAATTCGAGGGGTTCGCCACCACGGTGGCCGAGCGCGGCGAAGTGTCGGAGAGCGTATGCGCGCGCCGAGGCTATGACGCCATACTGGCCGGCGGCGACTGCGACGCGCTCTCGTCGCTGGGCGTACCTTTTATTATAGTGACTCCCTCGGGGTCGATCGACGACGCCGTATCGGCCGTCAAGAACGGCGCCGAGGACTACCTCACCGCGCCCGTGGACATGAACCGACTGTTAGGGTCGCTGCGCCGCATCGTCGAACGCGACGAGGAGCCGACGCCCGAACCCGCCGCGAACGCGCGCACGCGCCGACGCTCGGCAGCGGGTTGCGACGCCGAACACATCATAGGCTCGTCGGACGCCATCGAGCATGTACGCAACCTGATCGACAAGGTGGCGCCGTCGGACGCCCGCGTGCTCATAACGGGCGAGAACGGCACGGGAAAGGAGCTCGTCGCCCGCTGGCTGCACGAGAAGAGCGCACGCGCAGGCGCGCCCTTCGTGGAGGTGAACTGCGCGGCCATCCCCTCCGAACTGATCGAAAGCGAACTCTTCGGCCACGAACGCGGCGCATTCACCTCGGCCGTGAAGCAGCGCAAGGGCAAGTTCGAGCAGGCGAACGGAGGCACTCTGTTCATGGACGAGATAGGCGACATGTCGCTGTCGGCGCAGGCCAAAGTGCTGCGCGCGTTGCAGGAGAACAAGATCAGCCGCGTGGGCAGCGACAAGGACGTGACGGTCGACGTGCGCGTGGTGGCGGCGACCAACAAGGACATACGCGCCGAGATAGCGCGCGGCAATTTCCGCGAGGACCTCTACCACCGTCTGGGCGTCATACTCATCAAGGTGCCGCCTCTGCGCGAACGCTCGGGCGACATACCCGAATTGGTGAACTACTTCGTCGACAAGATCGCCGACGAACACGGCATGCAGCGCAAGGAGGTCGACCGCGAGGCGTTGGACGCCCTCTCGGCGATGCCGTGGAGCGGCAATATCCGCGAGCTGCGCAACGTGGTGGAACGCCTCATGATCTTGAGCGGCGACCGCATTACGGCAGACGACGTGAAACTATACTGCACCTTATAATACACAACCCCCTTTTTCTCAAGACCAAAGCATTTGTGCGCATGCGGCCCCGACGGGTCGCATGCGTCGTTTTCAAGGGTGTCTGCCTCGACGCGACAAACTGTTCGCATGTCCTTCGAGCGGTTCGCCGACGGCGGCAGGATTGCACGAGCTTCGGCGAGTTGCAGTCCGCCGCGTGGGGCGGCGGCGAACTGCCGACATCGCATCGCGATGTCGTAACATCTACCATAAAAACCACAAAAAAAAGCCGCCCGATTTTATCGGGCGACCCTTATTCGCAACATTACGTTCGTCGCTTAGTCCTTCAGCTTGGCCGAAAGGAACTCGCGGTTCAGACGAGCGATGTGGGCGATAGAGATCGACTTGGGACACTCGGCCTGACATGCGCCCGTGTTGGTGCAGTTGCCGAATCCGAGCTCGTCCATCTTGGCGACCATAGCCTTCGCGCGACGCGCGCCCTCCACGCGGCCCTGCGGCAGCTTGGCGAGCGACGATACGCGGGCAGCCACGAACAGCATGGCCGAACCGTTCTTGCAGGTAGCGGCGCAAGCTCCGCAGCCCACGCAAGCGGCGGCGTCCATACTCTCGTCGGCATCGGCCTTGGGTATGGGAATGGCGTTGCCGTCGGGCACCGAGTTGGTGCGTACCGAAACGAATCCGCCAGCCTGAAGAATCTCATCGTATGCGCCGCGGTTCACCACGAGGTCCTTGATGACGGGGAACGCCGCCGAACGCCACGGCTCGATGGTGATGGTCTGGCCGTCCTTGAACTTGCGCATGTAGATCTGGCAGGTGGTAACCGCCTGCTCGGGACCGTGAGCGTGGCCGTCGATATGCAGCGAGCACATGCCGCAGATACCCTCGCGGCAGTCGTGGTCGAACGCCACGGGCTCCTTGCCCTCGTGAACGAGTTGATTGTTCAGTATGTCGAGCATCTCGAGGAACGACGTGTCGGCCGAGATGTTCTCGACGCGATAGGTCTCGAACGCGCCCTTCGATTTAGCGTCCTTTTGACGCCATATCTTTAATGTAAAATTCATTGTTCAATCTGTATTAAAGTTCAACGTCAAAAATGCTTAGTCCTTGTAGTTGCGCTGCGCGGGGTGCACGAACTCGAAGTTCAGGGCCTCTTTCGTCAGCTCGGGCTCGTTGTCCATGCCCTTGTACTCCCAAACGGCCGCGTAAACGAACTTCTCGTCATCGCGCTTGGCCTCGCCCTCCTCGGTCTGGTGCTCCGAGCGGAAGTGACCTCCGCACGACTCCTCGCGGTTCAGCGCGTCGCGCGCCATCAACTCGCCCAGCTCGAGGAAATCGGCCAGACGCAAAGCCTTCTCCAGTTCCACGTTGAACGAATCGGCGGTACCAACCACCTTCACGTCGCTCCAGAACTCCTTGCGCAGAGCCTGAATCTCGGCGATGGCCTTTGCGAGCGACTCCTTGGTGCGGGCCATGCCCACATTCTCCCACATGATGTGGCCCAGACGCTTGTGAATGTCGTCCACCGACTGCTTGCCCTTGATCGAGAACAGCTTGGCGATCTTATCCTTCACCGCCTTCTCCGCCTCGGCGAACGCGGGGGTGTCGGTGCTCACCTTCGGAGCCTGAATCTTATGCGACAGATAGTCGCCGATGGTGTAAGGCAGAACGAAGTAACCGTCGGCCAGACCTTGCATCAGAGCCGACGCGCCCAGACGGTTGGCTCCGTGGTCCGAGAAGTTGGCCTCGCCTATGGCATAGAGTCCCGGGACGGTGGTCATCAGGTTGTAGTCGACCCATATACCGCCCATCGTATAGTGCACGGCGGGGAATATCTGCATCGGCTGCTCGTAGGGATCCACGTCGGTGATCTCCTTGTACATGTCGAACAGGTTGCCGTAACGCTGCTTGATCGTCTCCTTGCCCAAACGCTCGATGGCGGTCTTGAAGTCGAGGAATACGGCCAGACCCGTCTCGTTCACGCCGAAGCCCGCGTCGCAACGCTCCTTGGCGGCGCGCGAAGCCACGTCGCGCGGCACGAGGTTGCCGAATGCGGGATAGCGACGCTCCAGATAGTAGTCGCGATCGGCCTCGGCGATATCCGACGGCTGCTTCTTGCCCGCGCGGATAGCCTTCACGTCCTCGATCTTCTTGGGAACCCATATACGGCCGTCGTTACGCAGCGACTCCGACATAAGCGTCAGCTTCGACTGCTGGTCGCCGTGAACGGGGATACAGGTGGGGTGTATCTGCGTGAAGCAGGGATTCGCGAAGCCCGCGCCCTTGCGGTAGCACTGGAACGCCGCCGAACCGTTAGACGCCATGGCGTTGGTCGAGAGGAAGAACACGTTGCCGTAACCGCCCGTGGCGATAACCACGGCGTGCGCTCCGTGACGCTCGATCTCGCCCGTCACGAGGTTGCGCGCGATGATACCGCGAGCCTCGCCGTTCTCGATCACCACGTCGAGCATTTCGTGACGCGGATAGCTCTTCACCGAACCCGCCGCGATCTCCTTGTTCAAAGCCGCGTATGCGCCCAAAAGGAGCTGCTGGCCCGTCTGGCCGCGGGCGTAGAACGTACGCGATACCTGCGCGCCGCCGAACGAACGGTTGGCCAGCAGACCGCCGTACTCGCGTGCGAACGGCACGCCCTGAGCCACGCACTGGTCGATGATGAGGTTCGACACCTCGGCCAGACGATATACGTTGGCTTCGCGGGCGCGATAGTCGCCGCCCTTGATGGTATCGTAAAACAGACGATATACCGAGTCGTTATCGTTCTGATAGTTCTTAGCCGCGTTGATACCGCCCTGCGCCGCGATAGAGTGCGCGCGACGCGGCGAGTCCTGAATGCAGAACACCTTGACGTTGTAACCCAGCTCGCCGAGCGAAGCGGCAGCCGATGCGCCTCCCAGACCCGTACCTACTATTATGATGTCGAGCTTGCGTTTGTTCGCGGGGCTTACGACCTTGATGGCCGCCTTGTGGTTGCTCCATTTCTGAGCCAACTCACCGGCGGGAATTTTTGAATCTAACTTAAAAGCCATATCCGTTGATTTTTAATTGTTCGAGTGTAAGAGCAGATATTACAGTCCCGCGCAGCAGGCTCCTTCGCAAACCGCCGCGGCGTAACCGCGCAGGCTGCATACGAAATAAACCACCACTACGGCCGCGAAACCCAGTACGATCACCGTCGAGAAGATCTTGCCGATGCACTTCAGACGCGGATACCAAGTGTCGTTGGCCCAACCCACGGTCTGAAACATCGACCAGATGCCGTGATTGAGGTGCAGCCACAGAGCCGCCAGCCATACCAGATAAAGAGCTACGTAATACCACTGCGAGAAAGTATAGGCTATCAAAATCGCGCCGTCGTGAGCCGACACGAAATTGCCGCCGACCATCGAGCCCTCGGCTCCCATCAACTCGACGAGCTGCATCTTGCTCCAGAAGTTGAAGAGGTGGAGCAACAAGCCCACAACCACGATAACGCCCAATACCAGCATGTTCTTCGAAGCCCACTCCACGCCCTGCTCGTTGACCGTAACGGCATAACGCTGCGTGCCGCGAGCGCGATAGTTGTTGACTGTGAGCACCAAAGCGTAAACGAAGTGCAGAACCACCAGCGCAGCCAAACCCGCGGTGCCGACCAGCGCGTACCAGTTGGCGCCGAGGAACGCGCAAATCATGTTATAAGCCTCGGGGTTGATGATCGCCACGAGGTTCATTGACATGTGGAAGAGAAGGAAGAGAACGAGGCAACAGCCCGTTACGCTCATCACCAACTTCTTTCCGAGAGATGAATTGCATAAAAAACAGCTCATAATTTACAGATTTTGTTTATTTTTGTTTATGAATATTGTTTTTCAAATTTGAGGCAAAGATAATCATTGTTTGCTCAATAACAATACTCTCGGCCCAATTTGTGGACATTTTGAGCGTCGGCGGCGCGACAGCGCCGTCCGCGCGCCCCGCCGTCGGGCCGAGAACGGCGAAACGAAGAAACGAACCATGAAAAAGAGCGATATAAGAACCGCCGCGCGCCGAGCCTCCGCCGCGCTCGACGCCGCGGAGAGAGAGCGACAGTCACGCATCGCGACCGAACGTCTGCGCCGCATCATAGCCGAGGAGCGACCCGCCGTGGCGGCCCTTTTCGCGCCTCTGCCCGACGAGATCGACATAAGCCCCCTGCTGCGAACCGTCGGCTGCCGCGTAGTGCTGCCGAGGGTCGCCGACGGCCCGAACGGCGAACCCGAAATGGAGTTTTACGACTTCGACCCCGCGGCCATGACGCGCGGGGCGTACGGCATCGACGAGCCGCAGGGCGAAGTCCCCTGCCCGCCGGAGAGAATCGACCTCATGGTAGTCCCGGGCATGGCCTTCACCCGCGAAGGGACGCGGCTCGGGCGCGGCAAGGGCTATTACGACCGTTACATCGCCCGCGAGGGATTCCGCGCGCGCCGCATCGGGGTATGTTTCCGCCACCAGCTTCTGCCCGATCTGCCCGCCGAGCCGCACGACCGACGCATGGACGACGTGGTGACGGGAGAGGAGTAAAAATGCTGTTCGCAGAACTGCGCGGGCCGCAGCCTCGCCCCGCGGAGGCCCGACATAATTTCCGCACGGCTTTGCGGATAAGCATTAAATAACTACATTTGCCACATGGACAATCGGCAGTCGATATTGAAAGAGCAGGTGGCGGCGTTGCCGCTCGCCCCGGGCGTCTATCAATTCCTCGACCGTTCGGGCACTATAATATATGTCGGCAAGGCGAAGTCGCTGCGCAAGCGCGTGTCGTCCTACTTCGTCCGCAACAAGGACCACTCGGCCAAGGTGCGGGTGCTCGTCCGACAGATAGCCGAGATACGCCACATAGTGGTCGACAGCGAGCAGGATGCGCTCCTGCTCGAAAACTCGCTCATCAAGACCCACCAGCCGCGATACAACATCCTCCTGAAGGACGACAAGACCTATCCGTGGATCGTGCTTCGCCGCGAAAACTTCCCGCGCGTGGAGTCGACCCGTACCGTGCGGCACGACGGCTCGCAATACTTCGGCCCTTACGGGTCGTTGTCGATGCAACACTCCATACTGGAGTTCATCCGCGAGGTGATTCCGCTGCGCACGTGCAAGCTCAACCTCTCGCCGCAGGCCATAGCGCGCGGCCGTTACGGCGTATGCCTGCAATACCACTTGGGCAACTGCAAGGGTCCGTGCATAGGCGCGCAGAGCGAGGAGGAGTACACCGAACTGGTGGAGATGGTGAAAGATGTCCTGAAAGGCGACCTGCGCCCCGTGCGCCGCTATCTGGAGGAGAACATGCGGGCCGCCGCCGAGGAGCTGAAATTCGAGTCGGCGCAACGTTTCAAGCAGCGTCTCGACGCTCTGGAGAACTATCGCAGCCGCTCGGTGATCGTGAGCGCCAAGATAGTCGACTGCGACATCTTCTCGCTGCTCGAAGACGACGACGCGGCCTACTGCAACTTCATACGCCTGCGCCACGGCTCCATCGTCGCGCTCCACACCGTGAAGCTCGCCACGGGTATCGGCGCTCCGCAGCCCGAGATGCTCACTCTGGCGATACAATACATAGTCGAAAACATATCGCACGACCTCTCGCGCGAAGTGATCGTGCCGTTCCTGCCCTCGACCACGCTGCTGTTCGACAAGGTGAACTTCACCGTTCCCAAACGCGGCGAAAAGGCCGATTTGCTGGAGTTCTCGCTCAAAAGCGCGCGTATCTACCGCGCCGAACAGATGAAAAACCTCGAAATAAAGAATCCCGAGCGACATACCGAGCGTTTGATGAACGCCATGCAGCGCGAGCTGCACCTCGACCGCCAGCCGCGCCACATAGAGTGTTTCGACAACTCGAACCTGCAAGGCACCAACCCCGTGGCGTCGTGCGTGGTGTTCCGCGACGGAAAGCCCTCGCGCAAGGAGTACCGCCACTTCAACATCAAGACGGTGGTCGGCCCCGACGACTTCGCCTCGATGCGCGAGATCGTCTACCGCCGCTACTCGCGACTGTTGGAGGAGGGGGCCGAGCTGCCCGACCTCATCATCGTCGACGGCGGCAAAGGCCAGCTGTCGAGCGCATACGAGGTGTTGTGCGCCCTCGGCATCGAAAAACGCGTGCCCATCGTGGGACTCGCAAAACGCATCGAAGAGATATTTTTCCCCGACGACCCCATGCCCTACTACCTGAGCCGCACGGGCGAGCCGCTGAAGGTCGTGTGCCACATACGCGACGAGGCGCACCGATTCGGAATAACGTTCCACCGTCTCAAACGCAGCAACGCTTTCATAAAGAGCGAGCTGGAGAACATCGAGGGCATCGGCGCGAAGAGCCTTGCGCAACTCCTGCGCAAGTTCCGCACCGTAGCGAAAGTGCGCGAAGCGACCGCCGAGGAGCTGGCCGAGGTGGTGGGCGAAGCGCGCGCGAAGAGGATAATCGAATATTTCAAACCCTTGGATAATAATACTGAAACCTCGGAAAATGAATCGACCGAAGACATATAAGAACCTGCTGTGGGACCTCGACGGCACTCTGACCGATCCCGCCGTCGGCATCACCGCCGCCGCGCAACACGCTTTGCGCCGCTGCGGCGTCGACGCGCCCGACCGACGTAAACTCACCGAGTTCATCGGGCCGCCGCTGATGGACGCATTCCGCGAGATGTACGGCTTCACCGAGGAGCGCGCCCGCGAGGCGTGCGGTCATTTCCGCGAATATTACAACGTCACGGGGCTCTACGAGAATCGCATGTACGACGGCGTCGACACCCTGCTTGACCGTCTGGCCGCCGAGGGGATGAACCTTTACGTGGCCACCTCCAAGCCCTCGCCCATAGCGCAGATGGTGCTGGAGCACTTCGACCTCGCGCGGCGATTCATCTTCATCGGCTCCGACACCGCCGACCACCGCCGACCGAACAAAGCCGCCGTAATAGATTACGTGATGCGCGAGAACGGCATCGACAAAGACGGCGCCGTCATGATCGGCGACCGCAAACACGACGTAATCGGAGCTCGGGCGACGGGCATCGACTCCATAGGCGTGCTGTACGGATACGGCAGCCGCGAGGAGTTGGAGGGCCACGGCGCGACGCACGTCGCCGCCACGGTGGAGGAGCTGGGGCGACTGCTTCTCGGACAAACCTCGAATACGAACAATTAAACCCATATTTCCATGAAACGACTCGCAATCGTAATCGCATCGTGCTTCGCGGCCGTCACCGCCGCCGTGGCGCAACAACCGACCGTCGCGCTGAAAGACATCTACATCCGCGACCCCTACATCCTCGCCGACCCCCGCAGCGGCCGCTATTACATGTACCGCTCGACGGGCTCCGACGACACCCCCAATCCCAAAGGCGCGGTGGAGGCGTTCACGAGCGACGACCTCGAAAACTGGAGCGGTCCCGTACGCGTGTTCGACGTGCCCGACGACAACTGGATCACGGGCCGCGTATGGGCGCCCGAGGTACATTATTATAAAGGGAAGTACTATCTCTTCGCCACCCTCAACAGCGACATCGAGTGGAAAAAGCGCGACAAGAACATGCCGCCCTACACCCTGCGCGCGACGCAGATATTCGAGGCCAAGCGTCCCGAAGGGCCGTTCCTGCCCATAGGCGACAAACTGCCCGCCACGCCGATGGACGAAATGGCGCTCGACGGCACGCTGTGGGTCGAGGACGGGCGTCCCTACATGGTATATTGCCATGAATGGGTGCAGATCGGCGACGGCGCGATGAAACTCGCGGAGCTGAAAAAAGATCTGTCGGCCCGCGAGGGGCAACCCGTGACGCTGTTCCGCGCCTCGGCCGCGCCGTGGTCGACGGGCAGCGGCGAGGGCGACAAGAAGACATACGTCACCGACGGCTGTTTCCTCTACCGCACCTCGACGGGCAAGCTGCTGATGCTCTGGTCGAGCTTCATGAACGGCGAATACGCCATCGGCATAGCCGAATCGACCACGGGACGGATAACGGGTCCGTGGCGTCTCCGCCCCGAGCCTCTTTTCAGCCGCAACGGCGGCCACGGCATGGTGTTCCGAGGATTCGACGGCGTATTGCGGCTCGTGATCCACGCCCCCAACTCGCCCTCGGGAGCCGAGCGCGCCCGCATTTTCGAACTGGAGGACACGGGCGACACGCTCGAACTCAAAAAACGTTAGGGCGATGAAACTTTTCGCAAGGATATCGGCCGCGGTTTGCGCGGCCGTCGCCGCGACGGCCTGCGGAGGATTCGACGCCGGCGAACGACGGATCATAAACGGCGGCGAGGGCGAGATCATGCGCGTGCTCACCACCGCCGACCGCGACGACTCCCTGACGCTGCGGCGGATATCCGCTCCGCTCGACGAAAAAGCCGTCGCATCCGACGACTTCGCCGTACTGCGCCGACGCATGCTCGCCACGGTGCGCAATCCGCAAAACGAAGGAGTCGGGATAGCCGCGCCGCAAGTCGGCGTATCGCGCCGTCTGATAGCGGTGCAGCGTTTCGACAAGGCGGGCGAACCGTTCGAATTCTACATAAATCCCGAGATACTCTCCGTGTCGGGCGAGGCGGAGGAGGGTCCCGAGGGGTGCCTCTCCGTCGACGGCGTGCGCGGATCGGTGGCGAGGCCGCGGCGGATCGAGCTGCGATACCGCACCGAACGCTTCGTCGACACCACCGAGACGGTGGAGGGATTCACGGCCGTCATATTCCAGCACGAAACGGATCATCTGGACGGCGTTCTGTTCATCGACCGCATGGAAAGAGCCGAAAATTAAGCGGGAATCGCTTTGTTATTCGGATTTATGTAAGTACTTTTGCCCTCGCAAGGTTCGGCCGCGCAACGCCGATTAATAGGGAATTCGGTGAAAATCCGAAACAGTGCCTGCTGCTGTAACTCCTCACGGAAACGTTTATCGTCTCTCTGCCACTGACGCTCGGCGTCGGGAAGGCTCGATAAAACGAGGAGAAGTCAGAAGACCTGCCTTGACGCAAGATTTATCCCGCGGGTTTCGGGTCGGAATCGTACTTCTCGACTTAGGATTTCACATTCGTCTCATGCGGAAATGAATCGAGCGCGCAACGCACGATAAAATTTAAGACAATGAAACGATTGCTGAAACTATCCCTCATCATCGCCCTCGCGACGCTGTTCGCTTGCAACAAAGACGAAGTGATCGTCGAAGAGGATCTCGCGCCCGTGATCGCGCTCGACTCCGAAACGGACATATACGTCGTCAAGAAAGGAAAGAGCCTGACCGTAACCCCCGCGGTGAAAAACGGCGAGGGGGCTTCGTTCGCATGGATCATCGAGGGCGCCACGGTGTCGGACCGCCCCGTGTTCACGCACGTCTTCGACGAGGCGGGGACGGTGTACGTCACCCTGCGCGTCGAAACCCCTTACGGCCGCGCGGAGAAGGAGTTCAGGGTCGACGTCGGCGAACTCGCGCCACCCGTGATCGCGCTCGACATTCCCGCCGAGGGGGTAGCTGTCGCCGCGGGACGCGAATACAAATTCGAACCCGAAGTGCGAAGCGAGGACGCCCCGACATACGCATGGTATCTCGACGGCGGCGACGAGCCCGTATCGACCGAGAAGGACTACACGTTCTCGCATACCGCCGTCGGCCCCCACACCCTGCTCTTCACCGCCGCTAACGGCGACGGAGAGTCGAAGCGGGAAATAACCGTGCATGTCACCGACGGCGCAAAGGCCGTAATAACTTTCATCCCGTCATGTTACCGCCACGACCCGACCAAGCGCACCGTGTCGCTCGGCCGAACGCTGTTCCTCCGCCCCTTGGTGGAGAACGTCGCCGATCCCGAATATTCGTGGTATGTGGACGGCGTGTTGCAGCAGGGTCATAACGAACGCATGTTCGCGTTCAAGCCCGAAGCCGAAGGGAGATACGAAGTACGCATAAGAGTCGTCGACAAAACGGACGAGGGCGAGTCGATAACCGAACTCGAAACAGAGGTCGTATGTTACCCGAGCGAGGCCGACCGCGACATAGCGACCGACGGAGAGCCGGCCGCCGAAGTCGTGGAGTTCATGCCCGCCCCCGGGCAGTTCGTAAACGATGTCGCGACGTCGGGTTATTCGGGGCAGAGCACCTTCGAGGAGGCGCAAGAATACGCAAAAAAACGGCTCCGCGACGGAGCGGAACTCTCGCTGGGCGGATTCGGCGGTTACGTCATAGTGGGATTCGACCACAGCGTCGTGAACGACGGCGGATACGAATTTTCGGTCGCTGGCAACCAGATCGACACGAGCAACGAACCCGGGATAGTGTGGGTAATGCAGGACGTGAACGGCAACGGCATCCCCGACGACGAGTGGTATGAGTTGCGCGGCAGCGAAACGGGCAAGGAGCACACCTTGCATGAGTACGCCGTGACCTACTACAAACCCTCGGCGCCGCGGCAGTCGGTGCGCTGGACCGACAACATGGGCGGAAAAGGCGCGGTGAACTACCTCGCGCAGTTCCATCCGCAGGATTACTACTACCCCATGTGGCTCCCCCGAGAGTCGCAGACCTATTACGGCACCCGACTGGCGCAGAACACCACGCAGGGCGAGATGTGGTCGAACGACCCCTACGAATGGGGATACGCCGACAACTCGGGCAGCGACAATCTCACCGCCGAACGAAAGGACGGCAAGACATACTTCAGGATAAGCAACGCCATGACGCTCGACGGCAAGCCCGCCGAGTTGCGTTACATCGACTTCGTGAAGGTGCAGTCGGCCGTAAACGGCAGCGCGGGCATTTTGGGCGAGGTGTCGACCGAGGTGGTCGGGGTATTCGACGAAAGCGCGGGCCGATGAGAGCCGCATCGGGACATATCATAGCCGCTCTCGTCGCCGCGCTCCTGCTCGGCGGCTGCATGAAGTGGGATTACGGCTCGGAGGAGGATTTCGACGCGAGCGGATCGGGCCTCTTCATCCTCAACGAGGGCAATTTCCAATACGGCAACGCCACGCTGTCGTATTACGACCCCGCCGCCCGCAAGGTCGAGAACGAGGTGTTCTACCGCGCCAACGCCATGCGGCTGGGCGACGTGGCACAGTCGATGACCGTTCGCGGCGGCACGGGATGGATCGCGGTGAACAATTCGCACGTGGTCTTCGCCATCGACCTCGACACGTTCAAGGAGAAGGGACGGATCGTAAACCTCACCTCGCCGCGCTACATCCACTTCGTATCGGACACCAAAGCCTATGTGACGCAGATCTGGGACAATAGGATATTCGTCGTCGACCCGTCGCGCTACGAGGTCACGGGTTACATCGAGTGCCCCGACATGAACTCCGAATCGGGATCGACCGAACAGATGGTGCAATACGGCAAGTACGTGTACGTCAACTGCTGGTCGTACCAGAACCGCATACTCAAGATCGACACCGAGACCGACGAGGTGGTCGGAGAGCTTACGGTAGGCATACAGCCCAACTCGCTGGTGAAGGATCGCAACGGCAAGCTGTGGACCATAACCGACGGCGGTTACGAGGATAGCCCCTACGGTCACGAGAGGCCCGCGCTGTACAGAATCGACGCCGAGACATTCGCCGTGGAGCGCAAGTTCGAGTTTCCGATCGACGGCTCCCCCTCCGAAATAAAGATAAACGGCGCAGGCGACACCCTCTACTGGATCGACGACGACATATGGCGCATGTCGGTCGACGACGACCGACTGCCCGTAAGGCCGTTCATAGAATCGGAGGGCACCAAATATTACGGACTCACGGTCGACTCGCGCAGCGGCGAGGTTTACATCGCCGACGCCATCGACTACCGCCAGCAGGGAGCGATCATCCGCTACTCGGCCGACGGCGAGGAGATCGACCGATTCCGCGCGGGCATAACGCCCGGGGCATTTTGTTGGAAATAACCGCCGAACCGATGAAAAGAATCGCCATAACCGCCCTGCTCGCCATGTTGCTCCCCGCGGCCGTTTTCGCCCAAGAGGTCGCGCGGACCGCCGACCGCGGCGCGGAGCCGCAGAAGATCATCCCCATCCGCGACGTCACCGTATGGGGACGACGTCCGATGAAAGAGATCGGGACGCACGAAACGCGGCTCGACTCGGCGGTTCTGAAGGAGAATATCGCGCTGTCGATAGCCGACGTGCTGACGTTCAATTCGTCGATCTTCGTAAAGAGTTACGGCCGCGCCACACTGTCCACCGTGTCGTTCCGCGGCACGGGCCCGTCGCACACGCAGGTCACGTGGAACGGCATGCGCATAAACAACCCCATGCTCGGCATGACCGATTTTTCGATGATCCCCTCCTACTTCATCGACGACGCCTCGCTGCTGCACGGCTCCTCGTCGGTGAACGCCGCGGGAGGCGGATTGGGCGGACTCGTGAAGCTCGCCACGCGCCCCGCCGACTTGCAGGGCGTCGGGGTGCAGTACGTTCAGGGCATAGGCATGTTCCGCACCTTCGACCAGTTCGCGCGGTTCACTTACGGCGGCGACCGCTGGAGAATCTCGACCCGCATAGCCTACCAGACATCGAAGAACGACTACAAATACCGCAACCGCGACAAGAAGGAGAACATTTACGACGACGACCGCAACATCATAGGGCAATACTACCCCGTGGAACGCAACCGAAGCGGCGCGTTCGGCGATATGCACATCTTGCAGGAGGCATATTACGACACGGGGCGCGGCGACCGCTTCGGAGCGAGCGCATGGTATGTCGACTCCGACCGCGAGCTGCCGCTGCTCACCACCGATTACGGCGACGAGGTCGACTTCGAGAACCGCCAACGCGAACATACCCTGCGCAGCGTGCTCTCGTGGGATCATCTGCGGGCGGACTGGAAACTATCGGCCAAGGCGGGTTACATCCGCACGCGGCTCTCGTACGACTACCGCCGCGACAAGGGCAACGGCGAAATGGAACCCATGACGCGCTCGCGCAGCAAGACAAACACGCTCTATGCGCAGGCCGAGGGCGAATACTCGCTGGGCGGGAAATGGTTCTTCACGGCCGACATATCGGCTCACCAGCACTTCGTGGCGAGTGCCGACAAAAACATAATCTCGCAGGAGGGCGACAAGAGAGTCGTCGGATACGACAAGGGGCGCATAGAGCTCGACGGCTCGCTTTCGGCCAAATGGAGACCTACGGAGCGGCTCGGAATGTCGTTCGTGCTGCGCGAATCGATGTTCGGCACGAAGTGGACTCCGCTTATCCCCGCCTTTTTCGCCGACTGGCTTCTGTCGAAACGCGGAAATCTGCTCGCCAAGGCCTCCGTATCGCGAAACTACCGTTTCCCGACCCTCAACGATCTCTATTTTCTCCCGGGAGGAAACCCCGACCTGAAGAGCGAGAGCGGCTTCAATTACGAAGCGGGGCTGTCGTTCGCCGTGGGACGCGAGGAGGTATGTACGCTCTCGGGATCGGCATCGTGGTACGAACAGTACATCGACGACTGGATCCTGTGGCTCGCCACGGCCAAAGGTTTCATGTCGCCCGTCAACATCAAGAAGGTACACGCCTATGGCGTCGAGCTCGAGGCCGATCTGGGCGTCGCGCTCTCGCCGCAATGGCGGCTCGGCCTGAACGGCACGTTCCTATGGGCGCCGTCGATCAACGAAGGAGATCCCGTGAGCGAGGCCGACCTGTCGGTCGGAAAGCAACTCCCGTACGAACCCGAGTATTCGGCCACCGCGACGGGACGCCTCGCATGGCGCAGTTGGGGGTTGCTCTATCAATGGTGCTATTACAGCAAGCGTTACACCATGTCGAGCAACGACACGACCCTGACGGGATATCTCGCCCCCTACTACATGAGCAACGTCTCGATCGAGAAGGGATTTTCGTTCGCATGGTCGGACCTGACGCTGAAAGCCACCGTCAACAACCTCTTCAACGAAGAGTATCTCTCGGTGCTCGGGCGTCCCATGCCGCGCATGAACGCCGAATTCTTCATCGGCATACGCCCCAAGTGGGGGAAAAGACGTAACGCCGCCCGACATAAATAGATCGATATCGCAAAAAAAAGAATGCAGTTCGCAGAACTGCGCGGGCCGCAGCCTCGCCCCGCGGAGGCCCGCTGCTCACTCACGTTCGCAAGCGTTCTCCGCAGGCTGCGCCCCGAGACAATCGAGTCACAAAACATACATCGCCGACGCGCGAACATTCACCTCGTTCCGCAATTCGGCATGCGCCGAACGCAAGGCGCACAAAAAAAGGCCGCTAAAGATGTGCTCGGCCTTGAAAAAATATTGAGGGATTTGATTGGGAAATGTTCGTCGCTTAAAATCGGTTATCGTTTATGTCGAGATCTCGCACAAGAATTTTTATGCAGGTCGAAACAAGACGGGCCGCAGGGTCATTCACACTTATCGTAATCAAATTATCTTTTGGTGATCTCACTTTTTTATTTCGGATCACTCCGCAAATATCAAAAATATATTTCGAAATAAAAAATAAAATCGACAAAATATTACATTTCGATATCGATTTTCGCATATTTACCCACCACGCGCCCGAATTCGCCCCCGATGACACTCCGAAAACTGCCGAAAATAGAGTATAATGGCTATCTTTGCGGAACCAAAAAAACTGCCATGAGAATCTTAAACGCGCTTCTGACGGCGATGCTGCTTACCGCAGCCGTCGCCCACGGACAAAACGCCGATCCCCGCCCCTGCTCCATGCGCGACGTATGGAGGGCTTATGAGGCCTTCGACGCGGCGTTCCTCGATCCCGACAAACAGATCTACAAAACCGACACCTCGTTCCCTCGCGCGACCGACCGCTTCAACGGCGCGGCGGCAATTTGGTGCCAGCCCATATACTGGAACATGGCGATGGACGCCTGCAAGGCGGCCGAACGCCGAGGCCGAAAACGCAGGGCGCGGCGTTACGAGGAGTCGGCGCGCCGCATTTTCGAGGGCCAGAAGGCCCACTATGCGGGATTCGACTTCGACGACAACAACGAAAACACGGGCTGGTTCATCTACGACGACATAATGTGGTGGACCATATCGCTCGCGCGGGCTTACGACCTCTTCGGCGACGACGAGTATCTGCGTCTCTCGGAGGAGAACTTCCGCCGCGTGTGGCACGGCTCGGCCAAGGTGGGCGATACGGGATCGTACGACAAGGAGCGCGGCGGAATGTTCTGGCGATGGTACCCCATCCGAAATCCCGAGCCCAACCGCTCGGGTGACGGCAAGATGGCCTGCATAAATTTCCCCACCGCGGTAGCGGCCGTGCTGCTGGCGCGCAACGTACCCGCCGACCGCATCGCAGGCGGCGAATATCCCACCCGCGACGAATATTTGGCTAAAGGCCGCGAGATTTACGAATGGGGCGAAAAGAATCTGTTCGATCCCGCCACGGGACGCGTCGCCGACAGCCGTCACGGCGACGGCGAACCCGCATGGAAAACCCACGTATACAATCAGGCCACATTCATCGGAGCCTCCGTGCTGCTCTACCGCGCCACGGGCGAACAACGCTACCTCGACAACGCCGTGAAGGCCGCGGACCACACCGTGGGTGCCATGTCGGCCGAACACGGACTGCTGCCCTTCGAGGACGGCATCGAGCAGGGAATATACACCGCCATCTTCGCCCAATACATGGCCCTGCTCGTCGACGACTGCGGGCAGCGGCAATATCTGCCCTTCATCCGCCGAAACATCGCCGCGGGATGGGCCAACCACGACGCCTCGCGCGACATCTGCGGCGGAGAGTCGTGGCGGCCGCTCGGATCGGACGAGACGGTCGACTCCTACTCGGCGTCGGGCATCCCCGCGTTGATGCTCGCATTTCCTCCCGAAAAATAGCGATTTACGGGAATATTGATTATATTTGTCGGAAGACGAAACCTGAATAAACTTTGACTTTTATGAAAAGACTGACACTGCTCGCCGCAGCGCTCGGAGCGAGCCTCGGCGGAGTTTGCCAGACTCCCTATTGGCAGGACGTGGCCACGGTGGCCGTGGGACGCGAAAACCCGCGGACCGAATTCGTGACTTTCTCATCGCCCGAAAAGGCCGCCGAACGCGACTTCGCGGCTTCGGACAACTACCGCCTGCTGAACGGCACGTGGAAATTCAAATATTACGACGCTTACGGCGACGTGCCCGCGTCGGCGACCGATCCCGCCGAGGACTCGTCGTCGTGGGACGACATAAAGGTCCCAGGCAACTGGGAGCTTCAGGGTCACGGCACCGCCATATACGTAAACCATCCCTATGAGTTCCAAACGCACAATCCCCAGCCGCCCGCGCTCCCCGAGGCGAATCCCGTGGGCGTCTATCGCCGCGAATTCACCATCGGACCCGAATGGGCCGACAAGGATATCTTCCTCAACTTGGCGGGCGCCAAATCGGGCGTTTACGTTTATGTGAACGGCCGCGAGGTAGGTTACAGCGAGGATTCGAAGGATTTGGCGAGCTTCCGCATAACCGACTATGTGAAGCAGGGCGAAAACAGCCTCGCGCTCAAGATATTCCGCTGGAGCACGGGATCGTATCTCGAATGTCAGGACTTCTGGCGCATAAGCGGCATCGAGCGCGACGTATATCTCAGCGCGCAGGCCAAGACGACCATCCGCGACTTCGACGTGGTGTCGACCCTCGACGACCACTATCGCGACGGACTGTTCTCGTTGAAGATAATGACCGCGGGCGACGGCGAATGCGAGGTGGGTTACGAGCTTAAGGACGCCGCGGGCAAGACGGTTCTGTCGGGTTCGCGCGCGGTGCGCGGCGGAGAATCGGCCACGTTCGAGGGCACGGTGCCCGACGCCAAGAAATGGTCGGCCGAGCGGCCCGATCTCTATCGCCTTACGATGTACGCGCGCAGCGGCGGCGCGACCGAATACATACCGTTCAACGTGGGATTCCGCCGTTTCGAGATCACGCAGATCGCCGAAAAGGGCGAGTCGGGACGCCCGTACGAAGTATTTCTGGTAAACGGCCAACCTATCAAGTTCAAGGGAGTGAACGTCCACGAGCACAACGAGTTCACGGGCCACTACCTCTCGGAGGAGGATCTGCGCCGCGACTTGGAGATCATGCGCCGCAACAACATCAACGCCGTGCGCACCAGCCACTACCCGCAACCCCGACGTTTTTACGAGCTGTGCGACGAAATAGGCATATACGTCTATTGCGAAGCCAACATCGAGTCGCACGGAATGGGTTACAGCCTCAACAAGGGCGGCTCGCTCGCAAACAACCCCGCGTGGAAAGCACCTCATCTCGACCGCATAAACAACATGTACGAGATCTACAAGAACTACCCCTGCGTCGCCATCTGGTCGCTCGGCAACGAGGCGGGCAACGGCTACAACTTCTATCTGGGATACGAGCTCATAGCCGACAAGGAGCACGGCGAGGGCCGCATGAACCGCCCCATCTGTTACGAACGCGCGCAGTGGGAGTGGAACAGCGACATGTACGTGCCGCAGTACCCGGGAGCGAGCTGGTTCGAGAGCATCGGACGCCGCGGCGCCGACCGCCCCATCATGCCGTCGGAGTACGCTCACGCGATGGGCAACTCGACGGGATCGCTGTGGCTGCAATGGCAGAGCATCTACAAATATCCCAACCTGCAGGGCGGATTCATCTGGGACTGGATCGACCAAGGCTTCGCCGAGAAGGATGAGAACGGCGTGAAGTACTGGACCTATGGCGGCGATTACGGAGTGAACCCGCCGAGCGACGCCAATTTCCTCTGCAACGGCATCATCAACCCCGACCGCACGCCCCATCCCGCGATGGCCGAGGTGAAATACGCTTACAGCGACATCGCTTTCGAGCGCGGCGCGGCGGAGAACGAATACAAGGTCGTGAACCGATTCTATTTCAAAGATCTCGGCGACTACAAGATACGCTACACCTACATGGCCGACGGCGAGCCCGTACAGTCGGGTTATCTGACCGTCGACGTCGCGCCGCAGTCGTCGGCAGCGATAGCAGTGCCCGCCATCAGCCGTAAGATACGCAGGGACAAGTCGTATGTGCTGAAGCTGGAGGCCGTGACTACCCGCGAAGACCGCATGATTCCCGCCGGCTTCGTCGTGGCGCACGACGCGTTCGAAGTGAGCAAGGCTGTCCGCAACCAATACGGCGACACCTTAAGCAAGGCCATGAAGTTAGACGAAAGCGACGACACGATAACGATCACGGGCGGCAAGGCGTCGCTCGTATTCGACAAGCGCAAAGGTATCATAACTTCTTATAAATACGGCAACCGCGAGATCCTCGCCGACGGCTTCGGTCTGCGCCCCAACTTCTGGCGCGCGCCGACCGACAACGACTTCGGCAACGGCGCGCCCGTCCGCTGCGAGGCTTGGCGCACGGCAAGCAACGAATTCAAGGCCGACGCGACGGTATCGAACGGCCCGAACGGAATCACGGTGAACGTCGCCTACGCCCTGCCTTACGGAGCTTCGCTCGACGTGGCCTACATAATCAATTCGGCGGGGCACCTCACCGTAAAGAGCGGATTCAAGGGCGGCCAAGGCGACAATCTGCCCGAATTGCCTCGCTTGGGAGTGCGTTTCCGTCTGCCGCGCAGCATGGAGAGCTTCAGCTATTACGGCCGCGGCCCCGAGGAGAACTATTGGGATCGCAACAACGGCACCCTGCCCGGGTTCTACACCACGACGGCCACGGCGGAAAACTATCCGTACGTGCGTCCGCAGGAGACGGGACACCACACCGACACGGAATGGATACGTTTCAAGAATTTGGAGATCATGGCCTCCGACAAGATGGAGTTCAACATCCTGCCCAACGCAATCGAGGAGTACGACCCCGCCACCGCCACCGAACGCGACTGGCAGTGGCGCCGTTTCTTCGAAGGTGACACCGACAAGCAGGGCGGACGCCGGCAAATGCACGTCAACGACATCGACACGTCGGCCAACGACTTCATCGAAGTGTGCCTCGACCATCGCCAGACGGGCGTGGGCGGATACGACAGCTGGGGATCGCGCCCCGAGGCCGCATGCACGCTGCGCAGCGACGGCAACTACGAATGGGAATTCACCATATTGCCTCGATAGTAGGGGGATGAACGTAAAAACGGCCGCTTCTCGCAGGAAGCGGCCGTTTTACTTTAACGTGTTATCAGAGCCTAATAGACCCACTCGAAATCGTCGACATAGAGTTCGTTGTCGGGGTTTCCGCACAGATAGTCGCCGTATTTGCTCGAAGCGCACGAGATCACCAGCGAATAATTCTCCGCGGCGGGACGACTCTCCTTGTCGCGATAGACGAGAGGAATGACAACCTCGACCCAATCGGTGCTCTCCGTCACCGTCACCGAACCGTAGGCTATCACGGCGCCCTCGGCCGTCGAGGCGTGCGCCACGGGATCGAACGCGTTGATCTCATCCTCATTGACGCCCAGACCCGAATAAACCGAATGACGGTCGGTCCAGTCGGTTATACATACGAACACGGTGGCGGGATCGGTATCGTCGGTGGTGAGAACATCCTTCTTCAATCCGAGAAGCGAGATTTTGCCCACATTGGCCTTGTAACGCAGCTTCACCGCGCTCGGACGCGCCATATACTCGTATTTCTGTCCAAAGCGGGCATACCCTGCGAAACCGCTCATCTCGAAAACGCCTGCGAAGAGATTGCCCGCAGCGTATATTCCGAGTCCGAACGGATTCGCACCCTTGAGCAAGGCGCACTTGTTATCCTCCGACAACTCGAAAGGCGTGCACAGCGTCTTGGTCATCGAGTTGTTGCCGTTGCTCCAGAAAGCATCGTCGGCCGAGGCGTTGGGATAATCGGCCTCCGAACCGCTCAAATCGGCCGAATAACCTGCATAACGGCTCCATACCGACATATCGCCGTTGGGAATGGCGTCACCCGCGCTCGTCTCGAACCACGCCGTCGCAACCTCCTCGCCGTCGACCAGCAGACGATATTCGTATTTCGCGCCCGCGAAGACGCCGCAACGCGCATCGAGCGTGAAAAGTCCCTCCGCGTCGCCCTTCACCCATGCGGGCGCGGCGATCGCCTTGTAGATGCCGTCGCCCTCGTCGGTCACCTCGGCCTTCTGCCACTCGGTCGTCTCGGCGCGCCTGTATTCCACGGCCACCTCGCCGCCGCCTTGATTCTCCACCGAGAACGACGCGGTGTTGAGCCACAGATCGGCATCGCCGTTATAAGAGATGCTCGCGGGCGCGGCCGAAATGTGGAACTTCAGGCTTTTGGTCACGCTCTGGCCGTGCGCATCCTTTACGGTGAGCACGAAATCGTGGCGCGAATCCTTCTCGTGGCCTCCGTACAACTGTTTGATCAAAGGCATGAATTGCGAAATATCGAACGACTGATCGGTCGAACCTTTCACGTTGCCGCCGACGGGGAACCCGAGATTTTTCAGAGCCGCGGCCATCTCGTCGCTCGCGGGAGCGGTAAGCTCCATTTCGGCGGCGAGGTCGATCTCGCGCAAAAGCTCGTCGGTCAAAAGGGGCGACTCGATCTTCACTGAGAAAGTCTCGATGCCGCCTTCGGCCCTCACGCCCACTTTCACTCTCATCGGCCGGTCCGTGATCTCGTGCACCTCCTCGATATTCAACCCCTCCATCTCGATGATCGGAGCGGACGGAGCAGACGGGGCGTCCTCCTTTCCGCATGCGGCCAGCGACAACGCCGCAAAGGCCGTAACGACATAAAATAAACGTTTCATATCAATATGTTTTTGAAATAATGTTTTTCGGTCTGCACCTAAATTCGGAACAAAAATAGAATCCGAGCGCACCCGATCAAAATATTTTCAACGAACGCGGACAATTCATCGGCGAATACTCGAATTTCGCCCACGAACGCAAAGCGCAAAGCCGTCGAAATCGCATATCGCGCATCCTCGGCTTCGCATCGAACGCTCCGCCGCGGCAAGATCGCAAATAAAATTTGCTTTTGCACTCAACTTATTAGTACCTTTGCTGTCAAAATTCATATCGTTATGAAACGCATCGTATCACCCTCGATACTATCGGCCGATTTCGGCAACCTCGAACGCGACATCCGCATGATAGACCGCAGCGCGGCCGAATGGATCCACGTCGACGTCATGGACGGCGTATTCGTACCCAACATATCGTTCGGGTTTCCCGTGATGAAACCCTTGCGGCGCGCGACGCGAAAGGTGCTGGACGTGCATTTGATGATAACCGAACCCGAACGTTACCTCCGCCGCTTCGTCGAGGCGGGAGCCGACTTCGTGACGTTCCATCACGAAGCGACGCGCGACGCGCGAGGCTGCATCGCCGCCATCCGCGAGGCGGGAGCAAAGGTCGGAATCTCGATCAAACCCGCCACTCCGCCCGAGGCGCTCGGCGACCTGCTGCCCGAGATCGACATGGCGCTGGTGATGAGCGTCGAACCCGGGTTCGGCGGACAGTCGTTCATACCCGAGTCGCTCGACAAGATCCGCGCGCTGGACCGCATGCGGCGCGAAGCGGGACTCGGATTCCTCATCGAGGTCGACGGCGGCATCTCGGCCTCGAACGCGGGAGAGGTCTTCGCCGCGGGAGCCGACGCCGTGGTGGCGGGCAGCGCGGTGTTCGGAGCCGCCGACCCCGAGGCTGAGATACTCAAGATATTGGAGGCCCGCTAACGACACTACAAACGCGACACGATGATTTCATTAGACAATCTCACGGTAAGTTACGGAGGGTGGACCCTCTTCGACGACATATCGTTTCTCATAAACCCCAAAGACCGCATAGGCCTTGTAGGCAAGAACGGCGCGGGCAAAACCACCCTGCTGCGCATCATCATGGGCGAACAGCAGCCCACTTCTGGCGCGGTGACCATGAACGGCGAGTGCACGATAGGCTACCTGCCCCAGCAGATGCGCGTGGCCGACACCACCACTCTGAAGGCCGAGACCGAAAAGGCTTTCGACGAGGTTCTGCGCCTCGAAGCCGAGATAGAGTCGCTGACCACGCAGATCGCCGAGCGCACCGATTACGAGTCGGACGAATACGCCTCGCTCATACACCGCCTCAACGACGCGCAGGACCACTACCGCATCCTCGGCGGCGATACCCGCGAGGCCGACATAGAAAAGACCCTGCTCGGACTCGGATTCCGACGCGCGGACTTCGGCCGCGCCACGAGCGAGTTTTCGGGCGGCTGGCGCATGCGCATCGAGCTGGCGAAGCTCCTCTTGCGCCGCCCATCGATATTCCTGCTCGACGAGCCTACCAACCATCTCGACATCGAGAGCATACAGTGGCTCGAAGATTATCTGAAAAGTTACAACGGCGCAGTGCTCGTCATATCGCACGACCGCGCTTTCCTCGATAACGTAACCACGCGCACGGTGGAACTCTCGCTCGGCAAGGTATACGATTACAAAGTGCCATATTCCAAGTTCGTCGAGCTGAGAGCCGAACGCCGCGCGCAACAGATGGCCGCTTACGAGAACCAGCAACGCATGATCGAGAAGACGGAGGAGTTCATCGAGAAGTTCCGCTACAAGCCCACCAAGAGCAATCAGGTGCAGTCGCGCATAAAGCAGCTCGAACGCATCGAACGCATCGAGGTGGAGGAAGAGGATCTCGCCACGCTCAACATAAAGTTCCCTCCCGCGCCGCGTTCGGGTCAGATAGTGGCCGAAATAAAGGAGGTCGGCAAGGCGTTCGGCGAGAAACGCATCTTCTCCGACGCCACGTTCACCATCGAACGCGGGCAGAAAATCGCTCTGGTCGGGCGCAACGGCGAAGGCAAGACCACGATGGCGCGCATGCTCATCGGAGAGTTGCAGCCCACCGAGGGCTCGGTGCGCATAGGGGCCAACGTCAACATCGGCTACTATGCGCAGAATCAGGACGATTTGATGGACGGCGAATTCACGGTTTACGACACCCTCGACCGCGTGGCGGTGGGCGACATCCGCACGCGTCTGCGCGACATCCTCGGAGCGTTCCTGTTTCGCGGCGAGGATATCGACAAGAAGGTCAAGGTGCTCTCGGGCGGCGAGCGCTCTCGTCTGGCGATGGCCCGCCTCATGCTCGAACCGCGCAATCTGCTCGTGCTCGACGAGCCCACCAACCACATGGACATGCGCTCGAAGGATATCCTCAAACGCGCCATACAGAAGTACGACGGCACGGTGGTGGTTGTATCGCACGACCGTGACTTTCTCGACGGCATGGTCGACCGCGTGTACGAGTTCCGCGACGGCGGAGTGAAGGAGTATCTGGGCGGCATATACTATTTTCTCGAAAAGCGCAAGGTGGAGTCGCTGCAAGAGATCGAGCGCAAGGATGCCCCCGCCGCCGCTTCGCGCGGCGACGCCGCGGAGAAGAACGCCTCGGGCAAACTCTCTTACGAGCAACGCAAGGAGCAGGAGAAGATTCTGCGCCGCATGCGCAAGGCCGTGGAGACCATCGAGGCGGAGCTGGCCGACATCGAAGGCCGCATCGCGGAGTACGACGCGCGTTTCGCCGCCGCGACCGACTACAACGAAACCGATTACGCCGCCTACAACGAGCTCAAGGCCCGTTACGACCACCTGATGCACGAGTGGGAGAAGGCGAGTTACGAATTAGAGATAACAGAAAACCGATAAACGCGATGCAAATGATACACAAATCGATACTTACGACACTTGTCGCGGCGTGCGCCGCCGTGTCGTGCGCGCAAAAGCCCGCCACGATGAAGCAGGCGGCCGAGGGGTTGTTCCTCGTGGGCACGGCGCTCAACGAGAGGCAGATCACGGGACGCGACACCGCCGCGGTGCGCGTCGCGCGCGAACACTTCAACGCCATAGTGGCGGAGAACTGCATGAAGAGCGAATCGCTCCACCCCGAGCGCGACCGCTACACGTTCGAGATGGCCGACCGCTTCGTCGACTTCGGCGAGCGCAACGGCATGACGGTGACGGGCCACACGCTTATATGGCACTCGCAACTGCCCCGCTGGTTCGTATACGGCGACGACGGGCAGCTGCGCTCGGCCGAGGAGCTCAAAGCCATCATGAAAGAGCACATCCACACCGTCGTGGGCCGCTACAAGGGCCGCGTAAAGGGTTGGGACGTGGTGAACGAGGCCATAATGGAGGACGGCAGCTACCGCCGCTCGCCCTTTTACGAGATTCTGGGCGAGGAGTTCATCCCGCTCGCGTTCCAATACGCCCACGAGGCCGATCCCGAAGCCGAACTCTACTACAACGACTACAACATGTGGTTCGCGGGCAAGCGCGACGCCGTGGTGAAGCTCATCGGCGAGTTGCGCCGCCGCGGCCTGCGCATCGACGCCGTGGGCATGCAGAGCCACATGGGAATGGGTCATCCCGATTTCGCCGAGTACGAAAAGAGCATCCGCGCCTACGCCGACGCGGGCGTCAAGGTGATGATAACCGAGTTCGACATGAGCGCCCTGCCCTCGCCGTACGTCGGAGCCGACATAGCGCAGGGCGGCAAGGATCGCGACAGCGCGCTTAACCCCTATCCCGACTCACTGCCCGCCGAGGTCGCCGCCGAGTGGCAGGCCCGCATGGAACAGGCGTTCGACATCATGCTGCGCAACAGCGACGACATCTCGCGCGTGACGTTTTGGGGCGTGAGCGACGGCGATTCGTGGCTCAACGGCTTCCCCGTGCGCGGACGCACCGACTACCCGCTGCCGTTCGACCGCCGTCGCGAGGCAAAACCCGTCGTGCGCGCATTCATAGACAAATGCAATCTTACCAAAGGCAAATAATCATGGACAACAATACAGTATTCGGAATACGCCCCGTGGCCGAGGCCATCGAGTCGGGCAAGCAAATCGAGAAACTCTATCTGCGCAAGGGCGCCGAGGGCCAGCTCATGACCGAGTTGCGCGATCTGGCGTTCCGCCACCGCATACGTGTGCAGGAGGTGCCCGTCGAGAAACTCAACCGCCTCGCCAAAGGCAACCACCAAGGAGCCGTGGCGCAGATCGCCCCCATCGAGTATGTGGAGCTGACCGATATTCTGGAGCGCGTGCCCGACGACGAGACGCCGCTCATAGTGCTTTTCGACGGCGTGACCGACGTGCGCAACTTCGGCGGCATAGCCCGCTCGGCCGAGTGCGCGGGGGCGCACGGACTCATAACGCCGCTCAAGAACTCCGCTCCCGTCAACTCCGAGGCGATGCGTTCGTCGGCGGGCGCGCTGAGCCGCATACCCGTATGCCGCGTGGGGTCGATACGCAACACCGTGAAGGCGTTGCAGGCCGAGGGATTCCAAGCCGTCGCCGCCACCGAGAAGAGCCGCAAACTCATCTACGACGCCGATCTGCGAAAGCCCACGGTGATAATCATGGGCTCGGAGGATACGGGCATATCGAAAGAGGTATTGAAATTGTGCGACGAGCAGTTAGCCATACCCCTCATCGGAGCCGTCGAGTCGCTCAACGTGTCGGCAGCGGCCGCCGTGATGCTCTTCGAGGCCGTGCGGCAGCGAATAGGAGACTGACAAAGATTAATGTAATGCCTGCGGCATTACTATCTTCGGCGGCTCGCGCTTCGCGCGACCCCCGCAGCCGCCGAAGATATATTACGAAAAAGTAAACATAAAAACGTTCACCACCATGTCGAACCGATTCATACGCAAAATCGCCGAGGCGATACGTTCCCTCGCCCGCTCACTGGCCGCCCACCCCGTCGAGACGGCCATCACGTTGCATGCCTGCATAGTAATATGCGTGCTGGAGACGTTGAGTTACCGTATGACCGAAATCGCGCAGTGGATGTACCCCGCGCTCCTCGCTCCCGTATTCTTCGTGACGGCCTACTGCCTCAACACGATTCTCGCGCGCGGCGCGGCCCGCGCGGTCTACTATCTGTGGTGGATCCCTTACGCCGCGACGGCGTTCATTCCGGGCCTCGTACAATGGACCGAGACTTCGGCGTACATAGTCACCAACATAGCCCTGCTGCCGCTCCTGCTGCTCTCGTTCCGCATGCGATGCGACAACCGCAGGTTCGTCGACGAGGCCGCGCACACCGCGCTCGCCGCAGCCACGGGCCTGATCTTCGCCGCGGTTATCGAGCTGCTGTTCTGGCTCACCTACATGTCGGTGATCTACATCTTCGATCTGAACGAGGTAAGACACATGGGAGCCTACTCGGCCGCCTTCTCGTTCGTGGTGCTTGCTCCCGCGATATTCTTCGCCGTGATGGACAACACGCGCCTCGACTCGCACGCGGGCCGCACGGGCGACATGCTGCTGAACTTCATCGTGACGCCCGCGTTGCTGATCTACAACGTCATACTCTACATCTACGCCGCCAAGATCCTCCTCACGCTGTCGCTGCCCAAGGGCGGCGTGGCCAACATGATCTTCGCCTTCACCATGACGGCCGTGGCGGTCAAGGCCTTGCAGCAATTCGTCGACCGCCGGCATTACGACCGCTATTTCGACCGCTTCAGCTTCATCGCCGCGCCCCTCGTCGCGCTGTTCTGGGTCGGCGCGCTGCGCCGCGTGATCGAATACGGACTCACCGAGTGGCGTTTCTACATGATCCTCTGCGGAATCGTCATGACCGTCTGCATCGCGCTCTTCTTTTCGCGCCGCACGGGCCGTTACATAGCGGTCGCTGCGACGGCTTTCGCGCTGCTCTTCTGCTCGGCGTACATTCCGCCGCTCAAGGCCGAGAATGTCGCCATGCGCTCGCAGATCCGCCGCGCCCGCAACGCCGCGCGCGAGCTCGATATCCTCGCCGACGACGGCGCCCTGCGCCTCGCTCCCCGCGACGGGGCCGACACGCTGCGGCGCGAACTCCACCGCAAACTATATCAGTCGCTCGACTATATCGACGACATCGACACGCTTCTGCTGGCCCGCGAGTTCGGAATCCGCCGCAGCGCCGACTACCTCGCCTCGCTCACGCCCGAAACGGAGTCTTACGTGTTGGGGCGCACGGATGCCGAGACCGTAACCGTCGGCAGAGCGGATTACATGTATGTCTATTACGACAACTATATGTCATCGGACAATACCGCCGCCGTTCCGATCGAGGGTTACGACCGCGTAATCGTGAAAGCCATAGATTTCGAACGGAGTTCGTTCGACGAGGGCGAGACGCCCGTCATCGAGATCGACGGCCGTCACCTCGACCCCGATACGGTTCTCGACTCGCTGCTGTCGCAATCGGGTTTCTCGCGCGCCAATATGCCGAGCGAGGAGTGGCTCGACCGACACAGCCGCGAATTCCTGACCTACAAGAGCGATTCGGTCGCCATCGTATTCGAACGCATGCAAATCGTCAACCTCGACGGCAAGTGGACCATAATGTCGGCGGGCGATATATTCACCGTCATAAAATAGAGTTCGATGCGGGATCGGTTGCAACACCCTCGGCTCGGCGAGATCGTGCTGTCGTGCACGCGACGTTCCCGACGCATATCGCTCTCGGTGCGTCCGTCGGGCGAGGTGCGGTTATCGTTTCCTCCGTACGTCCCGCTGAAAAAGGCGGTCGCGTTCTTGGAGTCCAAAGCCGAGTGGATCGAATCCTCGCGCCGCAAATTCGCCGCGCGGCCGTCGCGCCCCTCGCTTTCGCACGAGGATATCGAACGTCTGCGTGCCGAGGCCAAGGCGCTCCTGCCGCAACGGGTGGCGGAGCTCGCCGCGCGCTTCGGACTCGATTACGGCAAGGTGACCGTTCGCGCCGCCCGCACCAAATGGGGGTCGTGTACGGGGCGCAACGACATTTCACTGAGTCTCTATCTGATGACTCTGCCCGAGCACCTGCGCGACTATGTAATCATTCACGAGTTGTGTCACACGGTCCACCACGACCACTCGCCGCGATTCCACGCCCTCGTCGACCGTCTGACCGACGGACGCGAAAAACTCCTCGCCCGCGAGCTGAGGAGTTATCATATCGTATGACTTTATCGCTCGGCCCCGTCGGCCGTCATGCGGAGAACCTCGACTATATTCGACATGTCGGACAGAGTAAGCGAAGAGAAGCGATACTCGCCCGAACCGACGACAATAGAACCTTCGCGGCCCGCTATGCGCTCCAACTCGACGTAATCGACTCTGTCCGCATACCGCGGATCGGGTTGGGTGTCGGAGTAATCCATGCGGAACGAATCATCGTCGACATAACGCAGGTAGTTCACTGCGACCGTTTTCCGTTCGTCGCCGATCCGAATATCCACGAACAAATCGCACTCGACGAGATCGAGCTCGCCGCTCTCGCGCAAGCGGTCGACGACGATCGATATCGACGCGTCGAAAGCGGTCTCGGCGAACGCTTCGCGGGCTTCGGAATTAAATTGCATGTTCACAGGCGGGGTAGTGTCGGATGAAATAAAAAAAACGGGGGAGCGGACAATAATTAGTAAGATGTACACAAGAACTCGGTCCGCTTCCCCCGTCGCCGCTCGGCGGCTTTTCAACATTTTTATTTGTCGGTATTTCCCAAGTCAGGACAACGAAAAAGGGGCGCAGGTACAGCCCCACTGACCGGTCTTGCGAACCTTAACTGGTAGCTGCCCTTACGCCCATGCCCGCCCGCGGCTTGTGCCGCAGGCATAGCAAGGGTTTCAGACAAAATTTACACCAGTTAAAACCTATTATATCGCTATAATAGTCGCAAGTTTGTCAGTGGCATAAAGGTTTTGTCCTAACCTTCAATTATGTGTTTACGGTTACGGAACCGTTCTTTTCTGCAAAGGTAACATAACTTCTCTTTTTTCGTTATGCGACCCGTATATATAACAAAAGACGAAACGTGAACCTGACTTAAAGCCCATGCTAAAAGCACGCTTGCGTTACTATGCTACCGAAGGTCGTGGAAAACCCGAAAAACTTCATAACACAAGAGGCCCACGCCCGTCATGGCGCAGTGCGTTTGATGTACCTACCAATCGAGCGTGGTAACGACCCGACGGGACATTCTCTTGTTGCCGTTTTTCTGTAAATTTCCACGTTTACGGTAGCGGCAACGCGATTCACGTCTTTTCGACGGATCGCTTGCTCCAAAAGTAGTACAAATAATTGAATCGTACAACAATTTGCGTGCTTTTTTTGTCATTTGATGTAATTTTTCGGTCGCGGGGTGCGGTTCGCCGACGGCGGAGGACGCAAACGAGCGTAAAGCGAGTTGCAGTCCGCCGCAGTGGGGCGGCGGCGAACTGCGCGGTTCGAAGAACCGCAGAATTCACGAGCGTCAGCCAATCCCGCGGCAGAAACTATTTCGGATAAAGGGCGGTCGCGGCGGCTGGCCGCGCAAAAGGTAACGTATATCTTAATAAGTTTTTGCGGTTCGAAGAACCGCGCGGGCCGCAGCCTCGGCCCCGCGGAGGCCCGCAACTCGTTTTACACTCGTTCGCGATCTCCGCAGGCTGCTGCCCGAATACCTAAAAACATACGTTAACTTTTGCGCGGCCAAAAGGTAACGCCAAAAGCCGCCGCGGTGAAACGATTTCGGGATCGGTCTTGCGACTGCGCTAAATCGGATGCCTTCGGCACTTTTGAAGCAATCAAAAGGTCTCCGATTTTTTACGCTCCGTCGCCGCGACCGCCCTTTGTCCGAAATCGTTCCTGCCGCGGTTAAAGCTGACGCATGTATATTTGCAGTTCGCAGAACTGCGCGGGCCGCAGCCTCGGCGCGCGGAGGCCCGCTATTCGCATTCGCTCATTGCGCGAGCCCCGCAGGCCGCGGCCCAAATATCGATGCCTTTTCGTAAAACAGGCGTAACGCCTGCGCGCAGTTCGCCGCCGCCCACTGCGGCGAACTGCAAGCTGCGGCCCACGCGGTTCCGCGAACAGCCAAAAAAAACGAGGAAACGATCTTACGACCGTCGCCTCGCCTTTTGCCGATCGCCGCGCGGCAACGCCGCCCGACTCTCCGCCGTCTCCACCCCGCAGGCAACCCGCGATCGGGAGACAAACTATTTAACTGTTTTAACTATCGCTTCGAATGCCTTGGGCTCGTTCATCGCCAGATCGGCCAGAACCTTGCGGTTCAGAGCGATACCCTTGGCGTTGACTTTACCCATAAATTCCGAATAGGTCATACCGTAATTGCGGACAGCGGCGTTGATACGCGTGATCCACAACGAACGATAAGTCCTCTTTTTGATCTGACGGTGCGCATAAGCGTACTGCAAACCCTTCTCGACAGTGTTTTTCGCAACTGTCCAAACGTTTCCCCTTGAACCAAAGTTACCCTTGGCAAGTTTCAAAACCTTTTTTCTTCTTGCGCGTGACGCAACAGCGTTGACTGAACGTGGCATAGTAAATAAGTTTTTGACGGAACTCGCAGCGGCGCGCTTCTCTCGCGCTCTTCGGGGCTGTTTCGTCCCTTGTTAATAAAAATTCGTGCCGTCGATTAAGACTACTTAACCAACAAGCTCTTGATCTTGGCCTCGTCGGCCGCCGATACGGTCGAAGCATAACACAGATTACGCTTCTGCTTTTTAGTCTTTTTGGTCAGGATGTGACTGTGATAAGCGTGCTTACGCTTGATCTTACCTGTGCCGGTGAAAGTAAAACGTTTCTTTGCAGCGGCGTTTGTTTTCATTTTAGGCATTTCTGAAAAAGTTAAATTAGTTAAACATAGCGCGCAAAGATACGTTTTTTTTTCGAATCGGCGCACGGCGAGGCGATTTTTTCCCGCAAGTGGGATTTAATTGCTATCTTTGCATACGATTACGGCGGCCCCGAAAGGCCCGCGAAACGAGGAGACGATGATAGAGGCACACGACATACACAAGAGTTACGGCGCGCTGGAGGTGCTCAAAGGCGTATCGCTGCGCGTCGCGCGAGGCGAGGTGGTATCGATCACGGGCCCCAGCGGCGCGGGAAAAACCACGCTGTTGCAGATCATCGGCACCCTCTCGACGCCCGATTCGGGCACGGTAGCCATCGACGGCGAGGAGGTCACCCGACTCGGCGACGCCCGTCTGTCGGATTTCCGCAACCGCAAGATAGGCTTCGTATTCCAGTTCCACCGCCTGCTGCCCGAGTTCACCGCGCTGGAGAACGTCATGCTGCCCGCGCTCATCGCGCGCCGCGGTCGCGCCGAAGCCGAGCGCGAGGCATCGGAGCTGCTGCGCATGATGAACCTCGCGCAGCGCGCCGACCACAAGCCCGCCGCGCTCTCGGGCGGCGAACAGCAGCGCGTGGCCATAGCGCGCGCGCTCGTCAACCGCCCCGCCCTGCTGCTGGCCGACGAGCCGTCGGGAAACCTCGACTCGAAGAACCGCGAGGAGATACACGCCTTGTTTTTCCGCCTGCGCGACGAGCTGGGGCAGACGACCCTGATCGTGACGCACGACGAAGAGCTGGCGTCGACGGCCGACCGCAAGATCGCCATGCGCGACGGCATTATCGAATAGAGACATAACCCGAACACAATAATGGAAAGAGAGGAGTTGCGCGATTTGCTCGAACATCTGCACGACAAATACAATCGCGCCGAATTTATCGAACCCGACCCGATCAGCGTCCCTCACGCCTTCGCGGCCAAGGAGGATCGCGAGATAGCGGGATTTTTCGCCGCCACCATAGCGTGGGGCAACCGCAAGGCGATAGTAAAGAGCGCGCGCCGCATGATGCAATACATGGACGACGCGCCCGCCGACTTCGTGCGCCACGCCTCGACCGAGGAGCTGGCGCGACTTCGAACATACGTCCACCGAACATTCAACGGGCAGGATTTCACCGACTTCGTGCTGGCCATACGCCGCATTGCCGAACGTTTCGGCGGCATAGGCGACTTCTTCGAGTCGCGATACGAGGCCGAGGGCGACATGGCGCGGGTGCTGTCGGAGTTCCGCCGCGAGTTCTTCGCGTGCGAGCACGACGCCCACTGCGAGAAGCATCTCTCGTCGATCGACAAGGGCGCGGCCTGCAAGCGGCTCAACATGTATCTGCGATGGTTCGTGCGCCGCGACGACCGCGGGGTCGACTTCGGACTGTGGCGCAAGATACCCATGTCGGCGCTCTACCTGCCGCTCGACGTCCACTCGGGCAACATGGGGCGCGCGCTGGGACTGCTCCGCCGCAAACAGAGCGACTGGAAAGCCACGGCCGAGATAACCGCCTCGCTCAGGGAGTTCGATCCCGAAGATCCCGTGCGTTACGACTTCTCGCTCTTCGGCGCGGGGATAGACGGATACCTCAAAGCGTAGGGCCATGCGCAGAGGAGGATTCACGTTCAAGCAGTTCCACGTCGACCACAGCCGATGCGCCATGAAGGTGGGCACCGACGGGGTTTTGATCGGCGCGTGGTGCCGCCTGCCGCAGGGCCCGTGCCGCATACTCGACATCGGCACGGGCAGCGGGCTGATGGCCCTGATGGCCGCGCAGCGTCGCCCCGAGGCGCGGATCACGGGCATCGACATCGATCCCGACTGCGCGGCGCAGGCGCGCGAGAACGCCGCCGCGTCGCCGTGGAGCGACCGCATCGCCATAGAGCATCGGTCGTTGCAGGAGCTCGACGCGGCCGAGAAATTCGACGCGGCGATATCCAATCCGCCCTATTTCGTCGATTCGCTCCTGCCGCCCGACGCGGCGCGCACCTCGGCGCGGCATACCGTCGCGCTCGCGTTCGACGACATCGTGAGCGGCGTCGAGCGCAACCTGCATCCGCACGGCGCATTCTCGCTCATACTGCCGCCCGCCGAGATGGAGCTGTTCCGCGCCGCGGCGCACGGCCGCCTCTTTCCGCAACGCAAGTGCGACGTTTTCGCGACATCGTCGGGCGGCGTGAAGCGCGTGATGGCGGAGTTCGGATTGCTGCCGCCCGCCGACGCGGTCGAAACCGAGACGCTGACGATAGAGGACGCGAACGGATACAGCGACGATTACCGCCGCCTGACACGCGATTTTTATCTCAAATTTTGATTTGTCCGTCAAAAAATCTATTTTTGTGTCTACAACGAATTGAAAACATCGAACACCATGAAACGAGTTTTGTCAATAGCCGCGCTTGCCCTCGCCCTTCACACGGGCGCATCGGCGCAGAACACGATTTACAAAGCCGTGGTCGGCACTTACACCGACGCCTCGGGCGCGGTGGTCGTATCCGATCCCTCGACCATCGTCGCCGTCGACCTCATCATCGAAAAGGAGCAGACGATAGTGGGACCTTACGCCCGTTACGCGCAGAAATACCTCGACGTGCGCGGGTCGCTGGTCGAAAAGACAATATATACGGTAAAGGACGCGCGTCTGTCGGTACTCGACGGCGACGAGGCGTTCAGGAGCGGCGAGACGACGCCCTACGCGATCGCGACGGTGTCGTACATGGGTAGCGAGACCGAATTTCCGAAGGTGCTGCCCGACCGCCTGACCGCGACGGCGCAGAGCGCGGAGGATGCCGCGGCCGCCGCGGCGCAAGCCATATTCTCGATCCGAAAGCACCGCATGGAGCTCATTACGGGCGAGGCGGGCGAGAACGTATTCGGCGGAGGACTGAAAGACGCGTTGGAGGCTTTGGACGCCAAGGAGCAGGAGTATCTCGAACTTTTTCTGGGCAAGAAGGTCGTTACGACCTCGACCGAACGCATAATAATCCCGATGGTCGCCGAGCAGCAGAACTACCACGTAGCCCGCGTGTCGATTTCGGCAGGCATTCTGCCTCCCGCGTCGACCGACGGCGAAGCCGTGACCTTGATACTCACCCCCTCGGGCAGCGCCAAGTTAGGCAGCCTCCCCGAAGCCGACCTGCGCGACAAGACGGCCGTTCGCGTGCGCATAGCCGACAACACCAACTGCGTCGTGGCGGTGGGCGACAAGCCTGTCGCTTCGGCCGTACTGCCCATATTCGAGTTGGGCCGCACGGTATCGGTAGCGGCGCCCGCGGCAAAAAAATAGGGACGTTGGACTACACCTCGCGAATGATTCGGCTCTTGGGGACGCTGCGCCGCGAAATGAACGGCGCAGTGGCTGACGGCATGTATGCCTACGGCCGCCCGTACGGTCTGAATTACGGCGTGAGTCTGCCTACCGTGCGCGCCATAGCCCGCGCCGAAGGGCGCGACCACGACTTCGCCCACTATCTTTTCAAACAGCAGGTGCGCGAATTGCGGCTCGCGGCGTTGCACATGGCCGATCCCCTGCGGATCGACGTCGCCGAGGCGGCATTCTGGGCCGAGGGTATAATAAATTCGGAAGCGGCCGAGGAGGCCGCTTTCGCCATGTTGTCGAGATCGCCTTACGTAAAAGAGATATACGGCCGATGGAGCGATTCGGACAACGAACTGCTCGCATACGCAGCCCTGATGGCGGCGGCAAGAGGCGCGGCGGGCGACGCATCCGTCGTCGGGTCCGTGGCCAAGATAGTCGCCCGATATCCGTCGTCGCGCATAATAGCCCGAGGCGCTGTCGCGCTCTTGGCGGCGGCTTACGAAACCGACGCGGCGCGCGAAACGGCAATCGGAACGGTCGAATCGCTCCGAGCGGCGACGCAATCGTTCGCCTCCCGATATGTGACGGATGAAATGAGCTGGCGCATGGAGTAGACGCTACTCATGCAGTCGCAGCGGTTCTCCGCCGCACCGTACGGCGGAGAGTCAGAAGACCTCCACCTTGTCGTAACGCTTCACCACCTCCAACAACGTTTTCAGCGGCACTACCCCGCTCTCGCGCCACAAAATCCGCCCCTTGCGGAAAAGCACGAGCGTCGGCACCGCCATTATCTTATGTTGGCGCACCACCTCCACGTTTTCGTGTTTGTCGATATCTATCTTCAGTATGTCCACGCTCTCGTCCGTCGCCTCGGCCAGCTTGTCCAGCACGGGGTGCATGACCCTGCACGGGCCGCACCACACGGCATAGAAGTCGACCAAAGTAAGAGCGTCGCGCGATGTAAATTCGTTAAATTCCCCTAAAGTCATAATATATATGGTATTTTAATAAGATTCCACCCACGAGGGTTCCGCCGCGTACCTGTGCTCCAGCACGCCCTTCACATACTCCACCGTACGCGCGAGGCCCTCGCCCAACGACGTTTCGGGCGTCCAGCACAACAGCGTGCGGGCGCGCGACAGATCGGGCACCATGCGGCGCGGATCGTCGCGGCGCGCCTCGATATGCACTATCCGCGAACGGCTGCCCGTGATCGACACGATCTTTTCGGCCAGCCGCCGCACGCTCACTTCGTACGACGAACCCAGATTCACCACACTCGTCGGTTCCGAAGCGGGCAGCTCCATCAGCTTCACGAGGCCGTCGGCGATATCGCCCGCCCAACAGAAGGTGCGCTGCTGCTCGCCGCTGCCGCATATCACTATGTCGCGGTTGCGCAGGGCGGCCACGATCATGCGCATAGCCACGCGGCGATCCTCGATCTGGCAACCGCTGCCGTAAGTGGAGAATATGCGCGCCACGCGGCAGTTTATACCGTACTCTCGACGGTAGGCATAGTGCATGGCCTCGGCGGCCCGCTTGCTCTCGGCATAGGTCGTGATGCGGTTGGGCTGCGCGTCGCTCTCGCCGAAGGGCTGTTGTCCCGAAAGTCCGTAGACATCGCCCGACGAGGCGAACACGGTGACGGCCTTGTTGCGTCGCGCCGTATCGAGCGCGTTCATGGAGCCTATTATGTTGGTACGCAGTATGCCGACCGGATGGGCGCAGTCGTGCTTCAGAAAACTCGGCGACGCAAGGTTGAATATGGCGTCGCAGTCGATGGTGAAAGGCTTTACTATGTTGTGATTTATGTAACGTATGTCGTGACGGCGCCAGTAAGGAGCGAGCATGGGCGACTCCTCGATATCGCGCATGTCGATGCAAACGACATCGTGGCCCTCGCCCACCAGCTTTATGCAGAGATGGGAGCCGATCAGACCCGCGCCCCCTAAAACGACTATCCTCTTCATCACACAACGTTTTGAAGAGGAGAGTCCAAATATTATACCGAACGCACGCTACTCGCAGAATACCGCCCGAGGCAATTCGCCTATGTTATTTATGTATACCACCTCTATCCCTTTGGGCATTTTCATGCCCTTGCGCAGGAATCCCGACACCACGATTCGGCGGAATCCGAGTCGCGCCGCCTCGCTCACGCGCTGCTCGGTTCGGGGCGCGGGACGCACCTCGCCCGAGAGGCCCACTTCGCCCGCGCAGCACACGCCGTCGGCTATCGGACGGTCGTAATACGACGACACGACGGCCGCCATGATCGCCAGATCGAGACCCGTATCGGAGACCTTGAATCCGCCCGCGAAGTTGAGAAACACATCCTTGGTGAACATCTTCATGCCCACGCGCTTCTCCAGCACGGCCAGCAACATGCTCATGCGGCGCGGGTCGTATCCCGTCGCCGTGCGCTGCGGCGTGCCGTACGCCGCGTTGCCCACCAAAGCCTGCACCTCGATCAGATAGGGACGGATGCCGTCCACCGACGCCCCGACGGCGATGCCGCTCAGCGGCTCGTCGTAATGCGACAGAAGGATCTCCGACGGGTTGTCCACCGTGCGCAGGCCCGCGTCGAGCATCTCGAACACGCCGATCTCGAACGTCGCGCCGAAGCGGTTCTTGATGCCGCGCAGGATGCGGTAGATATTGTTGCCGTCGCCCTCGAACTGCAACACCACGTCCACGATATGTTCCAGAATCTTCGGACCCGCAATGGTGCCGTCCTTGGTTATGTGGCCTATGATGAAGATCGAAGTGCCCGTGGTCTTGGCATACTTCAGAAGCGACGCGGCGCATTCGCGGATCTGCGTCACGCTGCCCGCCGACGAATCGACCGTCTCGGTATAGATGGTCTGTATCGAGTCTATGACCGCCACGTCGGGATTGTATTGCGCCATCTGCGCGAGGATGTTTTCGAGCGACGTTTCGGAATATACATAACATTCGTCGTTCCCGATGCCGATGCGCTCGGCGCGCATGCCGATCTGCTCCGCCGACTCCTCGCCCGAGACATAGAGCGTGCGCAGCGAATGATTCGTCAGGGCCAGCTGCAAACTGAGGGTCGACTTTCCGATACCCGGCTCGCCGCCCAACAACACCAGCGACCCGGGCACCAGCCCGCCGCCCAACACTCGGTTGACCTCGGCGTTATGCAGGTCCAAGCGGCGGTGCGACGACCGCTCGATATCCCTCACCCTCTGCGGCGGAGTCTGCGGAGCGTTCGCCGCCACGGCGGCCGACAACGACGAAGGGGCCTTGGCCACGACCTCCTCGGCGAACGTGTTCCACTCGCCGCAGCTCGGGCAGCGGCCCAGCCACTTGGGGGCTTCGAAACCGCAGCTCTTGCAGAAATATGCCTTCTTGACCTTGGCCATACGCTACTTGTTGAACAGACGGTATATGTCGTTGCCATTGGCGTAAACGACCAGCGCCAGCAGCAAGGCGAATCCTATGTATTGCATTATTTCGAGGAACCGATCGCTCGGCTTGCGGCCCGTCGCCATCTCCCACAGAGTGAAGAGCGCGTGTCCGCCGTCGAGTCCCGGGATGGGCAGTATGTTCAGCACGGCCAGCATGATCGAGAGGAACGCCGTCATCGACCAGAAGCGCAGCCAATCCCACTCCGAGGGGAATATGTTGCCTATGGCGATGAAGCCGCCCAGCTCCTCGTACATCTTGGTCTTGGGACTGAAGATGAGTTTCAGCTGACGCCAGTAGTCGGCCACTGTCTCACCCGCCAGCTTCGCGCCCTCGGGTATGGCCTGCCAGAAGGTAAACTCGCGCGTGCGGGGCGTGAACGGATTGGCGAGTCGGACGCCTATTTTGCCCTCGTCGTCGACGGGGACCCTCAACGGCATATACAGCCCGTCGCGCAGGATGCCGAGTCGGACCGTATCGCCCTTATACTCGTTCGTCAGCAGCTTCGTGACGGTCGGGGCATCCACATTCTCCGCCGCGCCGCACGACACCACCTCGTCGCCGTGGCGCAGACCCGCAGCGGCGGCCGACTCCGACATTACCGAATCGATTATGAACGGCACGCGCAGAACGTACAGATCCTCGTACTCGCGATTGCGGCGCATCTCCAGCAACTCCTCGAACGGGATAGTGAAATCCAACTCGCGACCCGCGCGCAACACCGTCACGCGGCGCGCATCGTCGGTCAGCAGCAGTTTGCCGCGTATCTCGTTCACGTCGTCGATCTCCTCGCCGTCGATGGCCACTACACGATCGCCGTCCCTGAATCCCATGCGTTCGGCAGCCTCGTTGAACTCGTAACCCCACTTCACGTCGGCGTTGGCCATGTAGGCCTCGCCGTGGACGTAACGGATGCCGATATAGATCACTATCGCCAGCAGGATGTTCATCACCACGCCCGCGATCATCACCAGAAACCTCTGCCAAGCGGGTTTGGCGCGGAACTCGTCGGGCTTCACGGGCGCTTTCATCTGCTCGGTGTCCATGCTCTCGTCGATCATGCCCGCGATCTTCACGTAACCGCCCAAAGGCAGCCACCCGAGTCCGTATTCCGTGTCGCCGCGCTTCCACTTCAGAATCGAGAACCAAGGATCGAAGAAAATGTAGAACTTCTCGACGCGGATTTTGAACACGCGCGCCATGATGAAGTGTCCGAATTCGTGAATCGCCACCAGAAGCGACAGACTCATGAAGAACTGAATGATTTTTATCACAATATCCATTGTCAAACAATTATTTACATTCCGTAACGCCTAAGAGGGATCATCGCCGCGAGGCGAGATACTCTTCGGCCAAAGCCCTCGACTCGGCGTTGGACGCCGCATAGTCGTCGAGAGTGGGCGAGGCGACGAAGGCTGCGCGTTCCAGCGCATACTCTATCGACGCCGTGATATCGGTAAAACGACACCGCCCGCCGAGGAAAGCCGCCACGGCCACCTCGTTCGCGCCGTTCATGACGCAGGCCGCCGTGCCGCCGCGACGCATGCAGTCATAGGCGATATCCAGTGCAGGATACTTCGCCCTGTCGGGCTCGGCGAAAGTCAGCATGGGATGGTCGAGGAAACTGAACCGTTCCTGCGGACGCGATGCCCTGCGGGGGAACATCAACGCGTAACTTATCGGCATGCGCATGTCGGGAGTACCTAACTGCGCCTTTATCGCCCCGTCGTCGAATTCCACCATCGAGTGGACTATCGACTGCGGATGGACGAGCACCGAGATGCGGTCGCCGCCGATGCCGAAGAGCCAGTGCGCCTCGATCACCTCGAAACCCTTGTTCACCAAAGTCGCCGAATCGATCGTTATCTTGGCCCCCATGCTCCACTGCGGGTGTTTCAACGCCTGCTCGGGCGTGACGTCGGCCAGCTTCTCGGCGGGCACGTCGCGCAACGCGCCGCCGCTGCACGTGATTATCAACCGTCGTACGGGCGAGCACTCGCCCGCGAGACACTGGAATATGGCCGAATGCTCCGAGTCGATAGGCATGATCGGCACCTTGCGTTCCGCCGCCATGCGCATCACCAGATCGCCGCCCACCACGAGCGTCTCCTTGTTGGCCAGCGCGATCTTCTTGCCCGCCTCGATAGCCGCCACCGTGGGATGCAGTCCCGCATAGCCCACCAGAGCATTCACCACCACGTCCACCTCGCTGCTGCGAACCATCTGCCGCAGCGACTCCTCGCCCGTGAAAACCTTTATCGGATAAGGAGCCAGCGCGCTCTTCAGAGCCTCGTATTTCGAAGTGTCGGCAATGACGACGCAATCGGCGTCGAACCGCACGGCCTGCTCGGCCAAACGTTGCCAGTTGCTGCCTGCGGCCAGCGAGGTCACTTCGAACAGATCGGGATTCTCGGCCACGATGTCGAGTGTCTGCACTCCGATCGATCCAGTCGATCCGAGAATTGATAAACGTTGCTTCATTCGGGTTGAATTATGATTTGCTGTCAGAATACGATATAAATCTCGGGATCCACGGCCTTGCCCTCGTTCCAGATCTCCAACTCGACCAAAGGATTGGTCCGATCGCCCTCCTCGCGCATGGCGTTGTAGCCAATCACTTGCCCGCTCTTGAGGGGCTGGCCCTTGCTCACCAGAATCTGCGCCAGATTGCGATATACCGATATGAATCCGTTGAAATGCTGCACCGTGACCGTATTGCCGCCGTCGACTCCCGCCGCCACGTCGATCACCGTGCCGTCGTCGATGGCCGTCACGGGCGCGTTGGGCGCGGCCTGAATGCCCACGCCGAGGTAGTTGTCCTTACGCGAGAAGTGACGCGTTATGATGCCCTCGGCGGGAACGGCGAACTCGGGCAGATTGCCGCCGCGCTCGCGTTCGCGCAACGTCCGCGACAACGAGTAGTCGCCTTCGCCCTCCATCTGGGCGCGCAGCAGCGAATCGAGCTGCGAGGGAGGCACCAGAGTCTTGTCCAGACGGGTGGTGTCGTCGTTCATCGGGGTGCGCAGCACGGGAGTGCGGCCCTCCATAATCATGGCTATGTTCTCGTTGTAGGTGAGCATGTCGTTCATGCGGCGCTCGAGCGAATCGATGCGCATTATGCTCTGCACCAACCGATCGTGCGACCGCTCGGCCGAGGTGCGATAACCCGGAAATATGTCCAGTACGGGGGTGTAGGCCACCAGCAGGAGCACCAGCAGAAACAGGAACAGACAGAACGCCGCGACTCCTCCGATGAGTCCCGCGGCCGATATGCGGACGTTCCAATCCTCCTTGCGGCGTATGGGATCGGTGAGACTGAGCCGCTTCGGGCGGAACAGATTGTTTATTTTACGTTTCAAATCTTTCATGGCACACGCGTATAGCAACTACAAAGATACGATTAAGCCGAGTGCAAAAGCAAATTTATTTGCGATTTTGCCGAGGCGGAGTATCTAAGACGAAGTCAAAGATACGATCAAGCCGAGTGCAAAAGCAAATTTTATTTGCGATTTTGCCGAGGCGAAGTATCTAAGACGAAGTCAAAGATACGATCAAGCCGAGGGCAAAAGCAAATTTTATTTGCAGTTTTGCCGAGGCGAAGTATCTAAGGCGAAGCCAAAGATACGATCAAGCCGAGCGCAAAAACAAATTTATTTGCCATTTTGCCGAGGCGAAGTATCTAAGGCGAAGCCAAAGATACGATCAAGCCGAGCGCAAAAGCAAATTTATTTGCCATTTTGCCGAGGCGGAGTATCTAAGACGAAGTCAAAGATACGATTAAGCCGAGCGCAAAAGCAAATTTATTTGCGATTTTGCCGAGGCGAAGTATCTAAGGCGAAGCCAAAGATACGATTAAGCCGAGCGCAAAAACAAATTTATTTGCCATTTTGCCGAGGCGGAGTATCTAAGGCAAAGCCAAAGATACGCAAAATCAGGCAAAACCCCTGCCGATAACGTTTTTTTTGCGCCGCCCTTGGGGCCGAAGCGCAATTATTATTAACTTTGCGATATATAACGTCACTCAAACCAAACAAATTATAACGAATTATGGTTAAACCTACATTACTCGTTCTGGCTGCGGGAATGGGATCGCGTTACGGCTCCCTGAAGCAGATGGACGGAGTAGGCCCCAACAACGAGGCCATCATCGACTACTCTATTTACGACGCCATCCGCGCCGGATTCGGCAAGGTCGTGTTCGTCATCCGCCACTCTTTCGCCAAGGAGTTCACCGAGGTGTTCAACCCCGAGCGCTTCGGCGGCAAAATCGAAGTGGAATTCGTATATCAGGAGCTCGACTACCTGCCCGAGGGCTTCACGGTGCCCGAAGGCCGCGAGAAGCCGTGGGGAACCAACCACGCCCTCATGATGGCCGCCGAGGCTATTCACGAGCCCTTTGCCGTAATCAACGCCGACGACTTCTACGGAGCCGACGCCTACAAGGTCATCGGCGAGTACCTTAGCGCGCTGGACGGCGAAAAGAACCACTACTGCATGGTGGGTTACGAGGTTAACAAGACTCTTTCGGAGAACGGCACCGTTTCGCGCGGCGTATGCTCGGTAGACGAGAACCGCTTCCTCACCTCGATAGTCGAGCGCACCAAGATCGAGCGCAACGCCGAGGGCACCATCGTATTCCACGATCTGGGCGAGGACGAGCCGCTGGCCGAGAACACCCCCGTGTCGATGAACCTTTTCGGCTTCACGCCCGACTACTTCGCCTACTCGGAGGAGTATTTCAAGGTGTTCCTGAGCGATCCCGCCAACATAGCCAACCCCAAGAGCGAGTTCTTCATTCCGCTCATGGTGAACAAGCTCGTGAGCGACGGCACCGCCAAACTCAAGGTCCTCCCCACTACCGCCAACTGGTTCGGCGTGACCTACAAGGCCGACAAACCGCAGCTTGTGGCCAAGATCGAGCAGCTTATCGAAGAGGGAGTATATCCCCGCAATCTCTGGGGCAAATAATAAGGCAGGCCGCGCGGCGGCCGCACAACCTCGAAGACGGACGAATTTTACTATTCGCCCGTCTTTATTATTTAAATAATTACCAAAACAAGCGTGAATTATTTTGCATAATCATATATTTACGTTATATTTGTAAATATCACACAATCCCTACGACCATGAGAAACAAGCTGATCTTAATTTGTATGCTACTCCTTGGCGCATGCGCCAAAGATGCAACCCCTCCCGCAACTGCCCCCACTCCGAAAACATTGTCTTTCAGGGTTCCCGAGGAGGAAGCCTTAAGGCAATTGGATAATGTGCTCGATATTTTAGACACCCCGACGCGCGGCGGAAAACGCACCGTCAAAGAAATTTTCGAGCATCGCTCGGCGCGCACTCGAAGCACAGACGGATCCACGCCCAACTCACTGTTATATATAGTGAATTTCGATGACGATCAAGGTTATGCGGTCTTGGCCGCCGATTCTCGATTGGAACCCGTGCTCGCGTTGATAGACAGCGGCGTTTACACCCCGTCGGAAAACTACGCTGAAGAACCCGATCTTACCGAGGCGGATCTGGACGAAGATGAAAAAGACGAATTCTGGTGCATCGGGTCGAACGGCCCTCTGACTGGAACATTCAGGACGATAGAATTGATAGAAGATTATGCGGACGGTTTTGCGAATCCGCCATACACGATACAAAAGTACGGAGAATTGGTTCGCCAGAAACAGGTCGGCCCTTATATTCAAACGAAGTGGGGACAAAGAAAACCGTTTAATGGCATGTGTAACGACGACTATTTCTCCTATAAATCTCAAGATAACTATGCAGCAGGATGTGTCGCGGTAGCGCTTGCGCAAATATTGGCATATCATCGGAATCCGCAGTCCGCATACGGACATACTTACGACTGGGATAAAATCACCGGATTCACATGCAATTATCCGAATGCCCCGCAAGATGTCATATTCGAAGTGGCGCATCTGGTAAAAGCAGCAGGAGAGGCATGCAGGACAAAATACGGTGAGAAAAACAGCGGGTCGACGGCCTATCGTGCAAAAAAAGCGTTGAAATACACTTTCGATTATTATGGAACTCATCGTCATTTGTCTTTCGCCGCTAAAGACATTCGTGATATGCTCGATAACGATTCTCCCGTATTGGTAACGGGAAAACCGAAACGTAAATTAAGCGGCCACGCATGGGTAATAGACGGGTATATATACGGCTACAGAAAAATCATTACCGAAATATACGAAGACGAGAATTATACCAAATTAAAGTCAACGACCGAGGACAACGCGTCTCCGACATATTATTACCACTGTAATTTCGGATGGAGCGGCGACGCTGACGGTTATTATCTCGGTAAAGTATTCGACACTGTAGCAGGTCGGGCCGATGTGGAAAATAATTTAGATCCCGGTACAAATTATTCGGAACATGATTACAGATGGCATTTCAGAACCGTCACATACAACAATCCTAATAAATAGCACTATGAACAATTGTAAATATGTGATATTGATTATGATGTCATTATACGGTCTGACATCATGCGGCGGCAGTGATTGCAAAATCGAATATTACAACACCAATCACTTCATCAACTGTTACCGAGACTGGTCATCATTCAAACTCTCATCATACTATAATGTAATATACATATACTTCGACTATAAAAGCAATTATTACTATTCCGAAGAAATTCAAATATTACTTAACAAAAATCAATCGAAAGACAATCTGGATACATTCAACAAGCTCGCAGAGAAAAACAACGATATCGGATACAATTATAAGGCTTCGTATTTCCCGGGAGATGATTTCAGAACAACACTTACCAAAGGGTTTACGGATATAAATATTACGAGCGATCGCGATTACGACGAATCACACCCCGCAGGAACATCGTTGAACGATATTTTCCGTATAGCGGCTTACAGTTATGCTCAATTTCTAAACGGTTCCGATCAAATCGCTACTGACCCCGACGACAAAACCTTGGGAGCAATGTTCAAATTATGCAGCCGACTCGAACATGACGATCTGTTATTGATAGGTTCCAATATCCGCATAGAACCCACCCATACTTCGAACGTCAAACATAACATAACCGTAACGCTGACCGACGAGGAGGGCGAAGTACACTCCGCTACCGTAGAAACCGATTTTTCCGCCAAGTGACAGGACGAATAAAATCCCGATAAATTACAAACGATATATCTTATACAATAAAATTATGATGGTGCATCCCGAGTCGAATAATTCAAAGCGCAATTACAGATGGTTTTTCAGAACCGTCACATACAATAACCCTAATAAATAATTACGTATATGAAACCTAATATCCCGATCTATATTATAATGTCTTTGTTGGCATTTATGTTATCCTCCTGCAAAGACGAGTGCGAATGGATAAGTATAAGATCATACCATTTTATAGACTGCTACGAAGAGTGGTCGTCGTTCGATTTACGGTATAATAATGCTAACGAAATATTTTCAATTAGATTCAAGACCAAACAGAAATATTATTCAGCAGAATTTCAAGGATTATTCAATCCTACGCAGACAGTAGAAGATTTGAACAAGTTCAACGAATTGGCCGCAAAAAATAATGATGTGGGTTATAATTGGGAAGACATTTATATTTATCATAGCACTGTTCGCACGGCGATTTATCCGAAGGTAACGGATATACTTATTACGAGCGACCGCGATTACGACGAATCGCACCCAGCCGGAACGCCGTTGAACGATATCTTCATGGCGTATTATCATTCATTCACGCAATTCCTCGGCAATGTCGACCACTCGGATATATTCCCTAATCATTATTATCTCGGCGAAACCCGCAAACCATGCAATGAAATAGAAAAGGATGAACTATCCGTAATATCCCCTTCAACCTTTGCCATATACCCCAAACACTCCCCCACGGCATGGACGGGAAAGCACAAGATAACTGTCACGCTGACCGACGAAAACGGAAATACCCACTCGCAAACGGCGGAAACCGATCTTTCCGATTTCAAACGGTTCGAATAGATTTCGAAGAATAACATACAAATACCCCATCGGCATAGAATATACGGAATTATTTCCGTATATTTGCTTTATATACCCTGCCACATCATGAGAAAATCGCTTCTGCTCGCACTCTGCATACTCGCGGCGGCCGCATCCGCGGCGCAAGAACAATTGCCCGACACGGTGATGCGCCGCCTGCTCGGTTATGCCTATGCCGCGAGCAACTTCGGCAAGACGCTGCCGCAGGAAAAGGTGCATCTGCATCTCGATAACACGAGCTACTTTCAGGGCGACCGCATCTGGTTCGGCTGTTATGTCGTCGCGGCGGGCACGAACCGCCCCACTGCGTTGAGCCGCACGCTGTACGTCGAACTTCTCAACCCGGGCGGCACGATCATCGAAAAGAGGGTCTTGCCGATAGTCGACGGACGTTGCAACGGCAATTTCGTATTGACTCACCTCCCCTTCTACTCGGGATTTTACGAGATCAGGGCCTACACCAAATACATGCTCGGTTTCGGCGAGGAGACCGTATGTTCGCGCACGATCCCCGTCTTCGACAAACCCGAAGATCCCGCCATCGCCTCCGAAAGGAGGATGATGCGCCCGCGCGCCATCAGCGGCAAATATCCCGTCAAACGACCGTTCGCCAAACGCGACAAAAGCATCGCCGTGCGGTTCTATCCCGAGGGCGGCAACCTCGTCGAGGGTCTGCCGTCGCGCGTGGCGTTCGAGGCGACCGACGCCGACGGGATGCCGCTCGAATTGTCGGGCGTCGTGCGCGACAAGCAGGGGAACGTCAAGGCCGAGTTCGCGACCGAGCACGGCGGCCGAGGAGCATTCGACTACACCCCCGCGGCGAATGACCGAGCCGAGGTGACGTCGAACGGCAAAAGCCGAAAAGTCGATCTGCCCGCAGCGCGTCCGCAAGGCGTCGTCATGCGCGTCGACAACCTGTCGTCGGCCGACAGCGTCGCAATCGTGGTGCGCAAGAGCGCCGATATGCCCGCCACGATGCTGGGCGCGGCCGTGATCTGCGGCGGCGCGCTGTCGAGTTACAGCATTCTCGACTTGGCCGACGGCGAACCGCTCGAATTCAAGATCGACAAACGCCGCATGCCCGCGGGAGTGGCCCGCATAATACTCGTCGACATCGACGGCGCGCCGATCGCCGACCGCCTCATATTCTCGCACACGGGGCGGCAGGCCGTCATAGAGGTCTCGGCCGACAAGACAGTATACGAGCCGTACGACTCGGTGAGGCTCGATTTCAGTCTCCGCGACTCCGAGGGTCGTCCGCTCGCCACGCCGATATCGGTCTCGGTGCGCGACGGCGAGGACGAGGTGCCCTATTACGGCGATATGCTGACCGATCTGCTGCTTTCGTCGGAGATAAAGGGATATGTGCACCGCCCCTCCTACTACTTCGAATCGGACGACTCTATGCGCCGCACGGCCCTCGACCGACTGTTGATGGTGCAGGGGTGGCGGCGTTACGACTGGGCCGAGCGGGCGGGAACACGACCTTTCGACCTTAAATATCTGCCCGAGCAGGGGGTGGAGGTGCATGGCCGAGTAATTCGGGCCGTCACCAATAAACCCCTGACCGACATTCAACTTTCGTCTGTTCTGCTCAAGCGCGGCGAGGAGGGCAACGACGACGAGGAGCAGAACAATATGGCCCACGTGGGCACGGTGGAGGTAGACAGCACGGGGCGTTTCGCATTCGTCGGCAACTTATGGGGAAAATGGGCCCTCAACCTCTCGGTCACCAACGACAAGAACCGCCGCAAGGCCAGCCGCATACTGCTCGACCGCGCGTTCGCGCCCGCGCCGCGCGAATATCTCGCGGCGGAGATGAATATCGAAATGACAACGACCGAGACCGACGACGGGCATGTCGCCGAAGAGTCGGATACGCCCGTCGCGACGATAGACTCTGCGGCACTCTATTACGACGACGGCGAAACGGACATGACCAAAAAGGTGCATCGGATAAAAGAGGTGGTCGTAAAGGGCAAGAAACACTCCCGCGAGGAGGATATCTATCGCAGCCGCTCCACCTCGACGTCGTATTACGACATACCCGCGGAGATCGACGCCATACGCGACGAAGGCGAATCGATAACGGACATACACGAACTTCTGGCCGCGTTGAGCGACAAATTCGTAATATCCCGCCAGAGCGTGAACACGCTCAACAGCATGTCGAAAGACTCGACGAGCATCGACGCGATAGAGATAAACGGACAATGGCGAATAACCTACAAGGGCAAACATCCTCTGTTCGTGGTCGATTACGAAAAAGTACGCGGCGAAGTGTCGCTTTACGATCTTCTACGCCTGTCGGCCATCAAGGCCATCTACATCAATGAAGACATGGGGATAATTACGCAATATGCCGACATAACCAAGATGTCGCCTATGGAGATATCGGACTACTACTCGTGCGTGGTATTCATCGAGACCTACCCCGACGGGAAAGCGCCCGTGGAGGCGGGGCGTGGCGTGCGCAAGACGTGGATCGACGGTTACAGCCGCCCCGACGAGTTCTACATGCCCGACTACTCCGTCATGCCCAAGGAGGCCGACTATCGCCGAACGCTCTACTGGAACCCCGAACTGAAACCCGACGGGCAGGGGCATGCGACGGCCAAGTTCTACAACAACTCCCGCTGCCGCCGGATGAAGATCTCGGCCGAGACGCTCGCCGACGACGGGGCGATAGGAGTGCTGAACCGCTGACCGAACGGTGCTCACTCTCCGCGGAGGTAGGAACGGTAGACCTCGAACATTCGGACCATATCCGCCGCTTCGCGCGTGTCGTGCACGCGCAGGATGGTCGCCCCCTGACGCAGCGACTCCCAATTGAGAGCGGCCGTGCCCGCCAGAGCCTCCTGCGGAGTGATATTCAACAGACGATATATCATGGATTTGCGCGATACGCCCGACAGCACGGGATACCCCATGTCGCACAGGCGGCGCAAGCCCGCCATAAGTTCGTAATTCTGTTCCACGCTCTTGGCGAATCCGAATCCCGGGTCGAGAATGAGACGGTTCACGCCGCGCGCGCGCAACTCCCCGATCCTGCGGCCGAAATAATCGCACACCTCCGTCACGATATCACGCTCGTACGACACGAGCGACTGCATGGTTTGCGGCGTACCGCGCATGTGCATGGCGATATAGGGCGCGTCGTATCGCGCCGCCACATCCACGATCTCGGGGTCCAGCACCCCCGCCGAAATGTCGTTGATAATCAACTCGCCGAAGTTCTCTATCGCGCGGCGGGCCACCTCGGCGCGAAAAGTATCCACCGAAACGGGAATGTCTCCAGCGACGCGACGCACCGCGGTCAAACCGCGCTCGACACGCCGCCACTCCTCTTCGGGCGGGATGTCGTCCGCACCCGGGCGCGACGAGTAGCCGCCCACGTCGAATATCGCGGCGCCCTGCTCCAAAGCCGACGCGACGCGGCGTTCGATCGCCTCGGCACCGCTCGTTCGGCTGCCTTCGTAGAACGAGTCGTCGGTGACGTTCACGATCGTCATGACCTGAGGTCGAGAGAGATCCAACTCCCTACCGTTCAGCTTCATGAGAGTATATCTTATGCAATTGCTCGACATCGCTTTCCAAATAATCGCGGCGCACGTTCACGACGGTACGGTCGGCGCGCGCGTGCAGTTCGTCGTCGCTCATCTGATGGGCGATACGCTTCAGCACCTCGTCGCGGCTCATGCCGTCGCGCTCCGAAGTGCGTCGCACCCGCTCCTCCAAGGGGGCCAGCACGGCCAGCGTGGCGTCGACCTCCGATTCGAATCCCGCCTCGAAGAGTATCGCGCTCTCCAGCAACACGTAAGGACCGTTTTGCGTCTCCGCCCACTTGCGGAAATCCTCGCGCACGGCGGGGTGCACGATGGCATTAAGACGCTTCAACGCCTCGGCGTCGCCGAAGACCGCGGCTGCGAGATACGCGCGGTCGAGGCTGCCGTCGGCCGCATAGCAACCCGCGCCGAACTCGCGCGACAGAGCCTCGCGCAAAGCGGCATCCTCGTTCATAAGGCGTTTGGCTCGGGAATCGGAGTCGTAAACGGCGACGCCACGGTCGGCGAAAAGAGCGCAGACAGTGCTCTTACCGCTCCCGATGCCACCGGTAATGCCTATTTTGTACATCGTAATAAATATATATAATTATGATATTTTCGACGGGCCGCATGAGGGCTTTCGCAGTTACGCCCGAAGGAGTCCGGTCGCCGCGATACAGATCGACAGCTGTCGGCGAACGCCCCTAACGCCTCGCGTTGGCCTTCTTGCCGTCCGTTCGGGCGACGCTGTCGGCTGCGGCGGAGAGTTCGGGCATCGGCAACGGCGGAACGGCCCCTATCGACAGCACGTTAACATCGCTCAAACGCACCGATAGCGCGCTCTGCAACGATTGCGGATCGATGATGCAATACGACTCCGTAACCTCGCCCGTCTGTTCGTCGATCTTCTCCTCGACGGCGTATTTCAACTCCGACAGCGAGATTTTGATCTGCTTGCGCATATATGCGCGATAACCCAGCAGCGTCGAGCCTTGGCCTTCGATGTAACACGGCACGCGAATACGCTCGCCGTCGATATCGATCGACACGTCGTATTTCGCATTATAGGTGTATTCGAGCTTCACTATATACCACAAAATGAACGAAGCGCACAACAACAGCACGAACACGGGCGAAATATACCCCTGAATCCATGCGAACAATGCTCTGAGTTTATCCAACGCATTTCTCATAACGACGACAAAGTTATAAAAAAAACAGGTTGCGACAGCAACGGCCGCAACCTATTTTTCCAATATCGTACCAATCGGACGGTACGATACATAGCAATATCATACATTAATGTACAAGGGTCATCGTGTTGCAAATTCAAATCCGAACGTCGTTGCCCGCGGCCTGCGGCCGCGTTTACAGTTCTGACCCTCCCCTAAATCCCCTCCTCGGAGGGGACTTCGGTCGCTACGCTCCGAATACGAAACATCAAAGCATATCTCGCGCGAAGCGAACGCCGCTATTTCTTCTCGTCGGTACGACGCAGGATGTCGTAAGCGATGGGAGTCGCCACGAACACCGACGAATAGGTACCGATAATCACGCCGAGCAACAGCGCGAAGATGAATCCGCGCATCGTCTCGCCGCCCAACACGAACATGGCGATCAGGGTGACGATGGTCGTACCCGAGGTATTCATCGTACGCGACAGAGTCGAGCAGATGGCTTTGTTGATATTGTCGCCGATAGCGCGCTTGGGATAGAGGGCTATGTACTCGCGGATACGGTCGAAGATCACCACGGTATCGTTGATCGAATAACCGATGATGGTAAGGATCGCCGCGATGAACGCCTGATTAACCTCGAGGTTGAACGGCATGAAGCTGTAAAGCATCGAGAATATGCCGATCACGAGCAGCGCGTTGTGAGCCAACGCCGCCGTGGCGCCCAGAGCCCACTGCCATCTCTTGAATCGGAACGTAATGTAGAGACCTATGGCGATCAGCGAGAACAATACCGCATAGATGGCGTTGTAGGTCATATCCTTGGCGATCGAGGGACCGATCTTGTCCGACGAAATGATGCCGTTCACATCCTCCTGAGTGCTGGTGAAGCCCTCCAGAGTGATGGGATAGGTATAGAAGCCCTTCAGAGCCTCGTATATCATGGCGTCGACCTCGGCGGTAGTCTCCTCCGACGTGTCGTCGTACTTGTACTGCGTCACGATACGCATCTGGTTTTCCGCGCCGTACTGCTTCACCTCGTTAGACTTCTTGGCCGCGTCGTCGCCCACGATGGTCTTGTCCAAAGCCTCGCGAACCGCCTCGGGCGATACGTTGCTGTCGAAACGAACCACATAGGTGCGGCCGCCCGTGAAGTCAACGCCCGTGTTGAGTCCGTGGAATGCGAGCGAGAGGAGCGAGAGCAGGATCAAGCCGCCCGAAATGAAGTACGACATCTTGCGCTTGGCGATGAAGTCGAACGACACGTTGGCCAGCCAGTTCTCCGACCACGAACGCGAGAACGACACCTTGCCCCACTTCTCCTCGATCCACTCGAGCAGCATGCGCGTCACGAAGATCGCGCAGAAGAACGAGGTGAGGATACCTATGATAAGCGTGGTGGCGAATCCCTGAACGGGGCCGTTACCGAACACGAACAGCACGATACCCGTAATGATGGTGGTGAGGTTACCGTCGATGATGGCCGAATAAGCATTCGAGAAACCGTCCTTAATGGCCAGCGAGAGTCCCTTGCCGCCGCGAAGCTCCTCCTTGATACGTTCGTATATGATGACGTTGGCATCCACCGCCATACCCATAGTGAGCACGATACCCGCGATACCGGGCAGTGTCAGCACAGCGCCGAACGACACCAGCACGCCCACCAGCAGGAAGACGTTGAGAATAAGGGCCACGTCGGCCATCCAACCGGCCGTCTTGTAGAAGAGACCCATGTAGAGCAACACCAGCACGAACGCCAGCACGAACGAGAGCAGACCCGCATTAATCGACTCCTGACCGAGCGAGGGACCTACCACAGTATCCTGAATGATGCGGGCGGGGGCGGGCACCTTGCCCGACTTGAGCACGTTGGCCAAGTCCTGCGCCTCCTGAATGGTGAAGTTACCCGTAATCTGCGAAACGCCGCCTTCGATCTTGTTCTGAACGTTGGGGGCCGAATATACGTAACCGTCGAGCACGATGGCGATGGGTTTGCCCACGTTCTGACCCGTAAGCTGCGCCCACTGCGACGCGCCGTTCGAAGTCATGGTCATACCGACCTCGGCGGTGGCGCCGCGATCCGAATAACGCTCCTGAGCCGTCGACACCGCGCTGCCGTCCATGGCGGGCTTGCCGTCGATCGAACGCAGGGCATACAAAGCCACGCGGCCGTCGAACACATCCTCGCCCTTGATGCCCCACTTGAGCTCCAGATCGCTCGGGAAAAGATTCTGCACGTCGGCGCGAGCCAGATAGGCGTTCACGGCGGGTATGTCGGCGGTAGCCGCTACACCCACAATGCTGCCTCCCGCGTAAGAGGGATCGAGCAAAGCGAAGAGAGGGTTGCTCTCGCGGGTGAAGCGCGACGAAGCGTTCTGCTCCGCGACGGCATCGTTCCGCTCGGCCACCTCGGCGGCCAGACCCTCGGCCTGCGTCTCGGTCTCGGCAACCTCGACCTCCTCTGTAACCACGCCCTTGCTCTCGTCGTTATCCTGCTTTATCATGCGGTCGGCCTCGGCCAGCAGCGGCAGAACCTCGCCCGCATTATAAGTCACCCAGAACTCCAGCGAAGCCGAACCCTGCAACAGTTTGCGCACGCGCTCGGGCTCCTTCACGCCCGGCAGCTCCACCATGATGCGGTTGGAGTTGGGCAGACGCTGGATGTTGGGCTGCGTCACTCCGAAATGGTCGATACGGCTGCGCAAGATGTTGAACGACGCGGCGATGGCGGCGTCGGTCTCCTGACGCAGGATCTTCACCACCTCGTCGTCGGTGCTGTTGGGAGTGATATCCTTGCGGTCGGGGCTCACGAAGATGGCGGCCAGCGGCGCGCCGTTCGAGATCTCCTTGTAGGCCTTGGCGAACACGCCTATGTAGTCGTTGGTACCCGCCTTCATGGCCTCGTTCGCACGATTCATCGCCTCGACGAAAGCGGGATCGTCCTGACTCTCGCCCGCGAGCGACTTGACCAAATCCTGAACTTCGATTTCGAGCATCACGTTCATACCGCCCTTAAGGTCGAGACCGAGGTTGACCTCCTTCTCCTTGCACTCCTTGTAAGTGTAGTCCTTCAGGCCGAGAAGACTGTAAACGGGCTTATTCATGATAGAATCGAGATAATAAGCCTCGGCGGATGCTCTTTCAGCCTCGTCGAACGCCTCCGCATACTCTGCGGCGGCCTTCTCCACGCTTCGCGTTTTGAACGAGAACGAGAGCTGGTAGAGGCTCGCGATCACCAATACGATCGCGAACAATTTAATTGCGCCTTTACTTTGCATTGTCGTCAAAAATTTTGTTTATATTTTTAATTGTTTATCGTTTCCAAACGTTACTCATTAGGGCACAGCCCGTTTTTTAGTTTGCAAAGATAAGAAAAAAAGTCTGAAAACCGCAATTTGTCAGCCGATTTTCAGACTTTTGCCGCGATATTGGTCCGCGACGCTACCTGAGCGTAAGCGAAACTATCGACTTGGCAGGCAAAACCACCGTAATTTCGCCTTTCGACGATTCGATGCCCTTCAACTCGACGGGACGCACCGCGTCGGGATTCTCGAAGGTATTGCGGGCGGTCATGGCGTCGGCCGTCAGAACCTGCCCCTTGACGTCGTAACGCCGCTCGCCGTCGAGCGCGATCGTCACGCGGCACTCCTTGTCGAGATCGACATTGGCGAGCGACAGCGTTATCGCACCGTCGGCAGCGCGCGACGCGGTGGCCGACAGCAGATCGACTTCATGGCGATAACGATCCTTCACCGTCCCGGGCTCGAAGTAGAGAGGCACGGCCTCGGCGCCCTGATGAGGCGCGTACATGCTGAATACCCAATAGGTTGGCGTGAGCACCATCTCGTCGTCGCGGGTAAGGATCATCGCCTGCAACACGTTGACCATCTGGGCGATGTTAGCCATGCGCACGCGCTCGGTATATTTGTGGAAAATATTGAGCGACACGGCCGCCACCATGGCGTCGCGCAGAGTGTTCTGCTGGTAGAGATGGCCGCGAACGGTCCCGGGCTCCTCGTCCCACCACGTACCCCACTCGTCGACGATGAGGGCGATGCGACGCGCGGGGTCGTAACGATCCATGATGTCGCAATGGCCCTTGATTACGTTCTCGATCTCGGCGCACTTGCCGATGGTGGCATACCAGTCGTCGGGAGTGAACTCCGTGGCGGATCCTTTATGATTCCAGTCGAAAACGGTGTAGTAGTGCAGCGTAAGGCCGTTCATCTGGTTGCCAACGCGGCGCATCATGGTCTCCGTCCACGCGTGGTCGTAGTTGTTGGCGCCGCTGCAAATCTTGTAGAGCCAATTGCCGCTGAAGCTCTTGCAGAAAGTAGCGTAACGGCGATAGAGGTCGGCATAATAATCGGGCGTCATGTTGCCGCCGCATCCCCACGTCTCGTTGCCCACGCCGAAATAGCGCACCTTCCACGGCTTGTCGCGGCCGTTCTTGCGGCGCAAGTTGGCCATCGGGCTGTCGGCGTCGGAGGTCATGTACTCCACCCACTTCGACATCTCCTCGACGGAGCCGCTGCCTATATTGCCGTTCACATACGGCTCGCAGCCGAGCAATTCGCAGAAATCCAAGAATTCGTGCGTACCGAAGCTGTTGTCCTCCACAGTGCCGCCCCAGTTGGTGTTCACCATCTTGGGACGCTCCTCGCGCGGGCCGATGCCGTCCATCCAGTGGTATTCGTCGGCGAAGCATCCGCCCGGCCATCTGAGGACGGGGACTTTCAGCGCGCGCAACGCCTCCAATACATCGACGCGATAACCCTTTTCGTTGGGGATCGGCGAATCCTCGCCAACCCATATTCCGCCGTAAATGCAACGGCCGAGATGCTCGGCGAACTGTCCGTAAATCTCGCGCGGAATAATTTGTCCGCCGCGGCTCTCGTCATGCAGCGTCATGCGCACTTCGGTCTGCGCGCACACGGCGCACACGGCCGCGGCCGACAGACACATCGTAATCAATATTTTTTTCATAGTAGGTTATGATTTAGGTATTTCCCGAAAACAAAAATAATAAAAAAATCCGATTCGATACAACAATTCCGCGCACGCGACGGTATAAAAACATATTTATATGTTTCAGGCGCGGTTACCAGCTCGCCATGCAGCCCTCGATGATATTCAGGCGGGTCTCCCATACGGTTATCATCTTCTCCACCGCTTTGTCGTACGTCAGATTCGCGTCGCCGTTGGTGTCGACCGTCATGGGCCACTGTTTCAGATTCTCCTGAGCCGCGTAACGCAGGTACTCGGCCTTTTTGCGGATATATTCGGGTATTTCGCGTTGCAGGCGCGGCTTGAGCTCGGCCCAGCGGCGCTTCGCCAGCGCTTTCATTTCGGGATCGCGGAACAGATGCGCATACCATATCGCGTCCTTCACATAAAGCGAGTATGCCGCGGGCGCGGCTTCGCCGTAAGTGAAGTTGAACGTTCCGTAATCGAAATCCCATATCGGTCCCGCTACGAGTTTCCCGCCGCGGTCCTTGTGGACATACACGCTGCCCGGGTTCCATATCTCGTGGTTGATGCAGACCTCGTATATGAGCCAGTAATCGACGAACGACAGAGGCTCGATATATTTTTTATACCCCTCCGTCGGATCCGAAAGCTTATTGCTCGTGATCGCCCTTTCGAAATTGCGGATATAATCGTGGATGTAGTTGTATTGCGCCTCGGTGAGATCGTCTTCGTCGGGCGACTTGACGATGTAGATGCCGTTTTGACGGCATGCCACCAAAGGTTTCCACTGATACGGCGTGGTGTCGTCGTGAAAATCCATCTCGACCAGATATCCGCCCGTAATGTCGGAATCCTCGGGCTTCATCTCGTCTATGGCCACGCGGTTCTTGTCGATGCGCACCTGCTCGACCAGATAATACGTACCCGAATACTGACCGTTGTAAACCAACTCGACGAACTCTCCGCGCGGCGCCCATACCAACGAAGTGAGCCCCGAGACATGGAACGACACGTCGTTGCGCAACATGGTTATGTCGGCATAGTTGGCCAACATGATCCACCGCTTGTGCTTGGGCATGCCGAGTATTTCGGTGCGCGTCTCGAACTTCATATTGAACGGCTTTTTGCGCCAGCCCCACGTTATGTTGCCGCGGCCCCGCAACTGCATGTCGGTCGCGGGCAGATCGTCGAAAACTCCGTTGCCGTCGATCCTGATGGAGGCGGCTTTCCAGTCGGTTTTCGACGTTATGTCGGCATCTATGGGGGTACGGCGCGTCGAGGAGCTGACATACACGACGGGCAAACCCGTGAAATTGACGAACTTCACGGTATATTCGCTCTTGTTCCCGTCGGCAGCGGTGGAAACATACGTGAGCGGCTGCGAGTAATCGTTAGGCGTCACGCCGCTCTCCTGACTCTTGCCGCCGACCGTCACATCGCCCTCGGCGACGAACGAGGCCACCAAACGACTCGCGTCGACCAATTCGGGCTTCAGCTTGGCCGAACGGGCCGTGAATGTAGCCGTGACGGGATCGTAATCGCAAAAGATATCCTTATCGAGTTGGGGATTGTCGCGTTTGAGGAATCTGACGGCGGATATACCCGCCTTTTGCTCGGAGTTTTGTATGCAGAACGGCTCGGAATAGTGCGCCCCCTTATCGGCTATAATACTCAGGCATACGTCGATACGATAGGATTTGCCGTCGCTGCGATCGGTGATCCGAGCCTTGTAGCGGCCATTGCCGACAGGCGAAGTCTCCGACACGTATACCTCGGCCACCGACGCTTTCGATGAAGCGTAACAGAGACGGACGTTGTAATTTCCGTTGCTGTACCTAAAATCCGTATCGGCGGGGCTCACGGTGAAGAATACTTCGACGCTCTGCCCGCGAGGCACGATCGTCACCGCATCGCCTTCGAGCGCGACCTTCACGGCGGCGCCATCGTTCTCGGTCTCCGACTTCGAGCAGCCGCTCGTCAGCGCGAACGCCGCCGCCAGCGCGATTGCGACGAACGCGTCGAGGATAATATTTCCTATCCGAGATATTCCGAGAATTTTCATGTCTGCCGAAATTCGCGAGTTCGCGATGCAAATATACAGAAATTTACGGATGAAGCAAGTTTCGGGCGTAGCGTTTTCATCATCGCACGACATTTTTTTATCTTTCGGCAGCATCTCCCGACATCGAAACCAAAAACGAGGCCGACGCGTCGCGCATCGGCCCCGTTTCGGTCAGCAGCAATTCACCCAAGGTTTATACCGCAACCTCCTCTACTATCTTTCTCTCCGCGTCGCGTTCTTCGTCGTTCTCACGGCCGCGACGCGGCAGATCGACGCCCGCATGTCGCGCGCATCTTTTGCGGCTCTTGCTCTTGACGTACCTC
>ERZ777305.235-NODE-235-length-94645-cov-14.001047_pt1 | contig 94645 bp, 81 predicted proteins | sample MGYA00374965_ERZ777305 | MGnify/ENA primary metagenome ERZ777305 (study PRJEB29328, sample SAMD00013331) | mouse gut metagenome | study: EMG produced TPA metagenomics assembly of the Metagenome analysis of fecal microbiota from mouse which was promoted... | reverse complement strand
GAAAGAATAAGTGCATAACCATCATTTCTACTGGCTATACACTTATTATACGAGGGATAGTTATGTTGGAAAACAGGTGCATACAGAGGAATAAATGCGGGAAAGCCCCGGACAATCAGGGCTTTACTTTGATGGAAATGATTATTGTGATAGCCATCATTGCCGTACTGATAGGCCTTGCGGCGGTGGGCATGAGCGGCTATTACAGGACATCGGACCAGATGCGGCGTGCGGAAGTTGCAGAAACAGCTTTTTACAGCTTGCAGAGCCATGTGAATTATCTGGAGCGTCAGGGAAATCTTCCTCAGTTTCACGGACAAATTTTATCCTACAACCGCACCGTGTACGGACAGGACAACATCTTAAGCGAGGCGCAGAACAGGACCATCATAGAGTTAAACTATGGGGGAGAAAATGCGGCCTCCTTCTATGCGGATGAGTATTATCCTGACCACAGGGACAGTCAGATTGTATATATCAGACTGGACAAAGAACAGAATAAAAGGGAGGAAAACCCGGTATATGACATCCTTGCGGCTTCCCTGCAGGATGAAGATGTCATGGAGGGCAGTTTCCTCATTGAATATGACATGTCCACAGGGGTAGTGAGGGGCGTATTTTACAGCGAAGACGCCGGGACTCTTGCCTACCACTTTGCAGGTGACATGGCAGCAGCCACGGGGGACGCCACGGACTGCATCCTGCGGGATGCAGGAAGTCTTTATGGAAAAAGACAGGGCTTTTACGGGCTGACCTATACGGCGGCAGGGTATGCTACAGAAGTGTATGAAACGGGCAGCCTGTTTTTGCCGGATAAACTGGAACTTGTAAACGGTGACAGGCTGTACCTTACGTGGAGGGAGGCAAATACGGAAAACCCGTCCTTTACGGACGGCACTTTCCAGATGGAGGAGATTCGCTACCTCGTTACACTGTATAATCAGGACAATAAAGTGATTGCGGTATATAACCTGAAAAGGGGTGACCTGTACAGTGATGCTTCAGGTACGCAGAAAGGCATGCTGAATTATCTGGATGATTTTGTAAAGCCTGTATCCGATACCCTTTCAGGCAGTACCAAAACGGCAAGGGCAGGTTATACGGATTTATCCTACGGGGATTCCCCGGATGGCAGGTCCGGACAGTATTATTTCCTTTTGCTGGAGTGTCTGGACCATCCGTTTCTGGAAAACGGGTATGATTTTCTGGGAAGCGACACCATCCATGCATCGGTTTCCATTGCTTATGGCGGCGGGAATCTGCCGGGAGGAGAGGAAAGTGTTGCCTCCAACACGGAAAGCGCTTTCTATGCCCATGTGGAAAACGGGGAAGGGGATGCGGAGTACGGCATCGGATGCGCAAGGCACTTGTGGAATATCAGGAACGGTTATCATGACGGGGACTACCGTCTTGTGGAGGATATTGACTGGGCAGATATAGAGGGGCGTGCAAGGGATATTTCCTTTACTTCCACCCAGTTTGCAGACAGGGAAACCATGGGACTATATCACAGTTTCACGGGAACCTTTACGGGTGAAAAGCCGGAAGAGGAGGCATTTGGGCTGTACTCTCATTACCGGATAAACGGGCTTTCCATACGGGAAGAAGGAACCGGCCGTGTGGGTCTTTTTACCATAAATATGGGAAGTATTTCTAAGGTGGTATTTACCGGAAGCTGGGTAAAGGGCACGACTGAGGTAGGGACTGCTGCAGGGCTTAATCAGGGAAGTATCGACGATGTGTGTGTGCTGGAAGGAACGGTCGCCGGGGAAAGCCGTGTAGGCGGCCTTACCGGAAGCAATGAAGGAACCATAACGGGATGTACCGTAACCACGGGAAACCATCTGATAAGCGCATATCACACGGTTGGAGGCGTGGCAGGTTATGCCGCGGGCAGTATCATGGACAGCCGGGCGGCGTGCCGTGTGGAGGCAGTGATTCCGGAAGGGACGGAAAAGATATCCCAAAGCCTTACGGGACGGTATGTGGGAGGCGTCATCGGCTACCTGGAGAAAGGGGTGACGGCGGAAAACCTGTACAGCGGCGTGCTGCTTGACGGGGAGAATGGGATGCCCCTTGCAGAATCGGAAGCAGGGAGGGCAGGCAGTGTCAGGGCGTGCTCCCTTGTGACGGGGATACAGTATGTGGGAGGCGTCATCGGAGACATTGAAAAGGGCGCGGGCACCTACACGAAACTGTATAATTATGCGTCCCTTGGGGTTACCTATGTGAGCGAGGAAGAAAGGGCGCAACGGAATGATGCCAATACCCGTATGTACCAGTATTACGGGGGCATTACAGGGATGGTGCATGAGGGGAACGGCCTTACGGGGTGCATCAACTACGCGCCTGTTGCCGTTACCTTTGTGAAAGACGGGAAGCCCATGGAGGAAGACCTTTATGCTTATATAGACAATTACCCTGCAAACAATAACTATTGGAACATGCCATGGTACATCGGGGGCATTACAGGCACCAATAAGGGAACGGTAACGGATTGTTATTCCCTTTGCAGTGAGTACGAAAGCTTTGCTGTGGAAGCGGAAAGCTACTATAAAGTATTCATGCGGCAGGAGAATAGTTATGTGGGTTGTGTTGTAGGCGGACTGATTGGAAGCAATGAGGGTATCCTGTTGTTTACGGCAGACCTTCCCGTGGACACCCTGCAGACGGTGGTGAAAGCTTTTATCGGGAGCTGTGGCGGTATTGTGGGCAGCGCCACGGGAAAAGGCGTTATCCGTAATGAGAAAGGCCCTTTAAAGGTGCAGGGTGTGGTGGAACTGCAGGGAAATGTAAGACCTCAGAATAACATGGATTATGTGGGAGGCATAGCGGGCAGGATAACAGGCAGCGAGTTTACCGGCGTCTACATCAACGATGCCTATGTGATGGGAAAGACTGCGGGAGGCATCACGGGACGTCTTGAAAAAGGTGTGACGCTGGAAAGTTGTGTCAACACGGGGATTGTATATGGCAGGGGAAATGAATATACATCCCTCACAGGAGCGGCAGGAGGCATTGCAGCCTTCAATTACGGTACCTTAAAAGATTGCACCAATACGGGTACCGTGACTACGGATAAAGCAATATCGGATATTCCGGCAATAAACGGAACCACGGACACGTATGCAGGCAAATACGGCGGTGTTGGCGGTGTGGCAGGCTACAATGCGGGTTTGGTGCAGAACTGCCACAGCAGGCTGAATGCAGACGGAAGTAATTTTGTTGTGGCAAGCAATCTCTGTGCTACCGGCGGCTTTGTGGGGGTAAATGCGTATGATGGAAAAACACTGTTTGGTGAAATTTCGCATGACGGTGTGGAAACGGTGGATATTCCCATCGTAATCGGCGGAGCAAAAAAGTTTAACTATGGAACCAAGGTGGGCGGCATTATAGGCGCTGTAGCCGGGTCCCTGGATTTGAGGGATTTTACCTATTCGGGTAAGATAGAGGTAAGGTGTGCGCAGGGGCAGTTCAGTCCGGGTGTGGGCGGCATTGCCGGAAGCATGGGTGTGGGAGCAAGCCTTACAGGCTGTACCATGAGCGGGGAGATTTCCTCCAAAACCTATGACACAGGCGGTCTTGTGGGCTATATGGCAGGCGGTGTGATTGATAATACCAATCAGGTGACGAAAGAAGCTGTGATAAAAGGAGTCACGAATACGGGCGGTGTGGTAGGGTACCACTATGTTTCGGATGCGTCTTCCCACATAGATATTATGGAAAATAAGGCAACCGTATCGGGAACCAACTATGTGGGCGGTCTTGCAGGCTATGTGGATGTAGGCGGAACCTTTGATTTGAGCGGCAGGAAAAACAGCGGCAGTGTGTCGGGAGTCCAGTATGTGGGAGGTCTTGCAGGGGGATACCGCTTTACAAAGCTGACGGAAATCACGGATTGTGAAAATACCGGCGAAGTAACAGGAAAAACGGGCGTGGGAGGCATCGCAGGCTATATTCTTTCTCCCGATAAGGGAATTGACCATACCCTGTATCATGCAGTCAACCGGGGAAGGGTTCTGGCAAATCAGGCGGATTCCAGTTCAGTAGGCGGTATTGTGGGATATTGTACCTGTCCCCTTACGATTAAAGAGTGCAGGAATGAAGGGGAAATCGGATTGGCTGAAGAAACCTGTTCCCTTTCTTATGCAGGCGGCATTATGGGAAGGGGCAACAACAGTTTTCATATACAGTCGTGCAGCAATATGGCAAATGTCATCGGTACCAGCTATGTAGGAGGCATAGTGGGCTGCATAACACAGACAGGGGAGACGGTGACATTCTCAGACTGTGTTAACGAGGCGGGCACACGTCTTGTTGCTACCCGCTCCGCCGTGGGCGGTATATTGGGAATGACGGGTGCGACATCGGCAAAAAACGGCAGGCTGGAAATGCAGCGCTGTGTAAACTACGGCTTTCTGGATACACCGAATTATGTGGGTGGTATAAACGGATACACCAGCTATGTTGTGTTACAGGTGGAGGAGTGCCACAATTACGGTGAAATCGGTGCGTATTCTGCCGGAAGGTGGCAGGTCACCAATGCCGGAGGCATTATAGGATGGGCAAACGGGGGCAAGAATTTGGCAGAGAGCCGGATAGAGAACTGTACCCAGAATGCCAATATCCGTGAAGTTGGAAATATCAAGTCATCAGGCAGTTCGTCAATCACCTGCTGTGCCGGGGGAATTGCAGGGTCTGTTGGTGTGCCGATGGTAATACAGGACTGTTTCTACGGCAGCGCGGACAAAAAGTATACGGTTTCTTCCGCCGGGGATATGGGTACGGTGGGAGGCATTGTGGGAAGCTGCGGATATACTTCTACCCGGATGAAATTGGTAAACTGCGACAACTATGCAGATTTTTATGCTGCAGGGAAAATGTCGGAAGCAGGAGGGATTGTGGGATGTGCGCGTACAAACCTCGTGGTTGGTGAAGATGCACAGGAAGCAACTTACTGTCACTCATACGGAAATATAGATGCTGAAGGAGTTATGGACAGGGTAGGCGGCATTGTGGGGGTAGCGGCAAATACAGACTTCTCCATATATGGAAGCGATTTTTACGGATTGATAGGAAAAGGGGCACCAAGTACGAACAGTGTGGGCGGCCTGATAGGGTACATCAATTCTTCCATAAAAGCACAGGGGATTTTGAAGGACTGCACGCAGCACGGACAGATTTATCATGGTGTAAATTATGTGGGCGGCCTTGTAGGGTACCACAGCGGACTTTCCCTCCACCTTGAAAACAGTAAAAACGGCGTGGAAGGTGAGGATGGCAGCGGTGATATCTTCCTGCAAAATCCTTCTCAGGCAGGCGGGCTTATCGGCTATTCCGGCATCGCAAGGACGGACAGCGAAAAAGTGATGCTTGGCTGCCATAATTACGGGGATATCCTTATGGAGGGAACGGCAAACTATGTGGGTGGACTGATAGGATATGATAAAGCCCCCACAACCATCGGGGATGAAAACGATGAAAGCCTTTCCTGTGATAATTACGGTGATATCCGTGGCAATGGCACGACTGTTGCTGAATGTATAGGAGGCGTGATTGGGTATGCGGATGCCACCGGCAGGCTATACATGTATCATACAGAGAACCACGGCTCTGTCGGAGAAGAAATTGCCAAGGTTACCAGTCTGGGAGGTATTGCCGGAAGGGTGGCTGCTTCGGGGGAAATGATATCCTGCGCGAATTATGTGGATATAGTGTGTCCGGGAGAAGTAAACTACTTGGGAGGTATTGCCGGCCAGTCGCAGAGGATGAAATACGGCCGTGAAGCAGATTCTCTTTTAGGCTGCATCAATTATGGCAGCCTATGCGGGGAAGGAACTGAAAACGGGTTAGGCGGCATTGTGGGATATATCTATGGACCGAGTGAAGCCTATTACTGTAAGAATGAAGGGGAAATTGCAAAAGGCAACGGTTCTCTCTGCCAGTCAATTGGTGGTATTGCAGGACGTGTATCCGCTAACCACTGTATTCTTTATGGCTGTGAAAACGAAGGAAATGTGGCAGTGGAAGGGGCAGGAGAGTCTGCTGCAAGGAAATATCAGGCAGGAGGCATTGCAGGGTATTTTCGCGGCAATTATATGGAGGAGTTTCGGATAGAAGCCTGCGTTAACAGAGGACAGATTGCAAATCCGGATTCCAATCATGAGATTGACGAGTATTTGGGAGGAATTGCAGGATATGGCGCAGGCACCATAAAAGACTGCACCAACCTCGGAAAAATCTACGGAGCATCCTATAGCGGCGGCATTGTTGGCGGAGTGGGAGAGCAGGTCAATAAGTATTTTATTATAGGCTGTGTAAACGGTTCCGAAACGGATGCAGGAGCCGGAGAAATTGAACTGCTTGGCAATGCAGACTATGTGGGAGGCATTCTGGGGTGGGACCAGAACAGGGATAGCAATAAGGACTGCGTAATCACGGACTGCATCAATTATGCAAATATCGTGGCTAAAGCGGAAAACACCAATAATTACCTGGGCGGCATCGTGGGAATAAAACGTAATCTCAATGCATATTCCATTGCCAATCTGGAGATATCCTACTGTGAAAACCATGGAAGCATATTAAACGGTAATGATTATGTGGGCGGTATTGCCGGGGCCATTCCCCAGACCGGCAATGTACGTTATGTGGTTGCAAACTGCGTCAATTACGGAAATATTACCGGTGCGCCGGGGGATAATCAAAATGGGACAAACGGAGGAATCTTTGGCTTGTTAGGTTCGCCAACAGGCGGCGTGATTAATTGTATCAATGTCGGGAACGTTTCCAACATATTTGCAAGTAACGGCGGACTCTGCGGCCGTTTCAAGGCAGGATATTTTGTGAACAATTACCATTTGGGCCATGTGACGGCAGGAACCTCTCCAAAAGGGGATTTGGTGGGATATGTGGACGGAAGTGGATTTATTCTGGATGTATACAGTGCATATAAGGATTGCACGGATTGGTACGGCGGAGTTTATTTCACCAATAATATCATCAATAATCATACCGGCTGGCAGTCGGGTTCACCTTACCTTGGCGGGCTGACCCTTTCACAAGCCCTGCAGAGAACGGAAAAATATGAGTATGTGCCGCAAAGCGTACCGGAAGGAGAAAAATTCCAGTTTTATCCGGCTAATCCAAATTCGGCAAGTGCAAACCTCAGGGTACCTCATTTTACTTTCAGTACGAAGTCCGGGGATTTCTACCTGACATCCGGTATGGAACTGTGGCTGTATGAGGATACGATGTCGGATGCCGATATTCTGGCGGATGAGTCGGGAAGTCAGGCATTCTTCCATACGAAGATTTCCTTTGGCGGCAACGCATTGCCGGCCCAGATTACCGTGAACATGAAGGAAAGCCAGTTGCCGGCAACAGAAACCACATATAAGGTGGTACTGAAAACACTGGGTCATGATTTGGTGCTGTATGACGGCAGTCTGATTGCCAGTACCGGGGACACAGACAGGGTGGTGCAGGCGCAGACCATCACTTTATTGCCTTCACCTGCGGCAGCGGCTTCCTTCTCCGGGCGGAGCGTATCTGACGGTGACGCAGAGATGGAAGATGTTTCGGGTGGAAACAGCGTTTCGGGCGGTGACAGCGTCTCAGATGGTGACAGTGTTTCAGATGGTGACAGCGTCTCGGGCGGTGACAAAGAATCGGGAAATGTCAGTGTTTCAGGAAACGACAGTTTATCAGAAAACGTCAGTGTCTCGGGAGGAGACAATATGCCGGAGGAAAACGTTACATCCGGGGGAGATAAACGACCTGATATGTAAAGGCTGTCAGGTTGAAAACGGACACATACCCAAAAGGAAGGACAACTGGGGAGAATCAGGCAGTCTGCTGCTTGACTCTCCTCTTTCTTTCTACTATAATAAAAACAGTATGCAGCGGGAAAAACGGGGTAAGGCTGCGTCGGGAAGAGGGTACACAAATGATTAAAAGCATGACCGGATTTGGCAGGTGTGAACTGATGGAAGGCAGCCGGAAATTTACGGTGGAGATTAAGTCCGTAAACCATAGGTATCTGGACGTCAACATCAAAATGCCAAAGAAACTCAATTATTTTGAATCAGCCATACGCAGTGAACTGAAAAACTATATGCAGCGGGGGAAGGCGGACCTTTACATTTCCTATGAGGATTTTTCGGAAGTGTCAGGCTGTGTAAAGTACAACAAAGAAATCGCTGCAAAATATCGCGCATACCTGAAACAGATGGCAGAAGATTTCGGACTGGAGGATGATATCCGGGTGTCCGCTTTGTCGAGGTATCCTGAAGTCTTTACCATGGAAGAGCAGGAAGAGGATGCGGAGGAACTCTGGAAAGCATTAAAGGAGGCATTGAAGCAGGCAGCGGAAGCTTTTGTGCAGGCCCGTATTGCGGAAGGGGAAAACCTGAAAGCGGATTTGCTGGAAAAGCTGGATGCCATGTTATCCCATGTGGCATTTATCACGGAGCGTTCTCCCAGGATTATTGCGGAGTACAAGCAAAAACTATACGATAAAGTAAAAGATTTGCTGCAGGATGCCCAGATGGATGAGAACAGAATTTTGATGGAAGTTACCATTTTTGCGGACAAGGTCTGTGTGGATGAGGAACTGGTCAGGCTGAAGAGCCATATTGAGGCGACAAAAAAGGCTCTGGCAGATGGAGGCGGCATCGGAAGAAAACTGGATTTCATTGCACAGGAGATGAACCGGGAGGCCAACACGATTCTGAGCAAGACGACAGACATGGAAATTTCGGACCGTGCCATAGAATTAAAGACGGAAATTGAAAAGGTGCGTGAGCAGATTCAAAATATAGAGTAGTGTGAAAGGTGTGGGTGTATAGATGGACGGTTTGATTCACATCGGGTTTGGAAATATAGTAAACACCGGCAAACTCATTGCCATTGTCAGTCCCGATTCCGCGCCGGTAAAGCGTATGGTGCAAAAGGCAAAGGAAAACGGCATGGTGGTGGATGCCGCACAGGGGCGCAGGACAAAAGCAGTGCTGGTAATGGAAAACGGGCAGCTTGTCTTGTCAGCCTTGCTGCCTGAAACGATAGCGGGAAGGGCTCATGCCATTCCCGAGGGAGTAAAAGCTGACGGCTGTAATTTGGAGGAAGGCAGGGAAGAGGATGAGTAGAGGGATTTTGATTGTGTTGTCCGGTTTTTCCGGGGCGGGCAAAGGAACGCTCATGAAAGAGTTGATGAAAACTTACGATAATTATGCATTGTCCATATCCATGACGACCAGGGCTCCCAGACAGGGGGAACAGGATGGCAGGGAATATTTTTTTTCTACCAGGGAAAAATTTGAAGAAAAGATTGCACAAAACGGATTAATAGAGTATGCTGAATATTGCGGCAATTATTACGGAACGCCGAGGGATTATGTGGAAACAAAGCTGAATGCCGGTATGGATGTGATTCTGGAAATAGAGATACAGGGCATGCGCAAGGTAAAGAAGATGTTTCCCGATATGCTGTCCCTGTTTGTGACGCCTCCCGATGCAGCCGAACTGGCAAGAAGGCTCAGGGGAAGGGGCACAGAAACGGAAGAGTCCGTTATGAAGCGTTTGAACACGGCTGTTTTGGAAGCAGAAGGCGTTGAGGATTATGAATATATAGTTGTCAACGATGATTTAAAACGCTGTGTGGAGGAGATTCATGGCATTGTGCGGGCGGCGAAAAGAAAACCCGTCAGAAATGAAGAATTTATCAATAGTATCAGGGCAGGACTGAAGGTTCTGGCGAAAGGAGAATAGTATGTTACATCCATCTTATACCGATTTGATGAAAGTGGTGAATGCGGACGTGGAGCCGGGAGAGGAGCCTGTGGTAAGCAGCAGGTATTCCATCGTTATGGCAACTTCCAAGAGGGCAAGGCAGATTATTGCAGGTGACGAGCCGTTAGTAGATGAGGCAGGCAAAAAGCCCCTTTCCATTGCAGTGGAAGAATTGAATGAGGGCAAAATTAAAATCTTTAATGATGAAGAAGAGCAGGCATAAGGTACAATTTTATGAAGATTATGTTTGTTTCCCTGGGCTGCGACAAGAATCTGGTGGATACAGAGGTTATGCTGGGGCAGCTTTTGGAAAGAGGATATGAATTTACGGATGACGAAGAGCAGGCGGATATCGTAGTGGTAAACACCTGCTGCTTTATTAATGATGCAAAGGAAGAAAGTATCAATACGTTGCTTGAGATGGCGGAACTTAAAAAGGGCGGACATCTTAAGGCTTTGCTTGCGGCAGGCTGTCTTGCCGAACGCTACAGGGAAGAAATCCAGAAAGAAATACCCCAGGTGGACGCCATCCTTGGGACCATGGCAATCGATGCGGTGGCGGATGCCGTAGAAGAAGTGCTTGCAGGGAGAGGAAGGAACCATTACAGGGACTTAAGCGTCACGCCGGTATACGGCAGAAAGCGGGTAGTTACCACCGGCGGACATTATGCGTACCTCAAAATAGCGGAAGGCTGTGACAAACACTGTACGTATTGTATCATTCCCAAAGTCAGGGGAAAGTACCGCTCCATTCCCATGGAAAGCCTGATAAAAGAAGCCGGGGAACTGGCGGAAGGCGGTGTCAGGGAACTGATTCTGGTAGCACAGGAAACAACCCTTTACGGGAAGGATTTATATGGCAGGAAAAGCTTACCGCTGCTTCTCAGGAAACTTGCAGCGATAGAGGGGATTTACTGGATTCGGATTTTATACTGCTATCCGGAAGAAATAGATGACGAACTGATAGAGACAATAAAATCAGAGGATAAAATATGTAATTATCTTGACATTCCCATCCAGCATTCTTCCGATGAGATTTTGAAACGCATGGGGAGGCGTACTGCCGAAAAACATCTCAGGGAGGTAGTTCAACATCTCAGGCAGGAGATACCGGATATCTGTCTGCGAACCACCTTGATTACCGGTTTCCCGGGGGAGACCGAAAATGACCATGAAAAACTGCTTTGTTTTGTGGAGGAGATGGAATTTGAGCGTCTCGGGGTTTTTACTTATTCACAGGAAGAGGATACTCCGGCGGCCGTCATGGAAGGGCAGGTAGAAGAAGAGGTAAAAGAAAGCCGCAGGGAAGAACTCATGGAACTGCAGCAGGAGATTGCCTTTGAAAAGGCCGGGGATATGGTCGGAAGGGTGCTTACCGTGATGGTGGAAGGCAAGATGCCCGATGAGGACGCCTATGTAGCAAGAACTTACCGGGATGCGCCGGGAGTGGACGGCTATCTGTTTATCAATACAACGGCGAACCTTATGACTGGTGATTTTGTAAAGGTACTGGTAACCGGTTCCAATGAATACGATTTGATAGGAGAGATATATCATGAATTTACCGAATAAACTGACAATTTTCCGAATGGTCCTTATCGTTCCCTTTGTGATACTGCTGTTGGGCGGATTTCACGAATGGGGATGGTTTACTGCTGTTTTTGGCGGTGTCATGGAATATGTGGATTATATCGCACTGGCGATTTTTATTATTGCAAGCCTGACGGACTTGATAGACGGAAAAATAGCAAGGAAATATAATCTGGTAACCAATTTCGGAAAGTTTATGGACCCGCTTGCCGATAAGCTTCTTGTCTGTGCCTCTATGGTTTGTCTGGTGGAGATGGGCAGGATTCCGGCATGGGTTGTCATCCTGATTATCAGCAGGGAGTTTATCATCAGCGGTTTCAGGCTGGTGGCCTCCGACAAAGGCATTGTAATTGCAGCCGGTTACTGGGGCAAGTTTAAGACGACATTCCAGATGGTGATGGTCTGTCTGATGATTGCGGACAACAACGGGATTCCAAACGGCATTCGTGCAGAGTATCAGCTGTTTACGGATATTGTAATGTGGATTGCCCTGTTACTTACCTTGGTTTCCCTGATTGACTATGTATGGAAAAATAAAGAGGTTATGGCGGAAACCAAATAAGTGCCTATGGAGGTATGGTTATGACTGTTGAAATTATCTGTGTAGGGACGGAACTGCTATTGGGAAACATTGTGAATACCAATGCAGCGTTTCTGGCGGAAAAATGCGCGGCGCTGGGGCTTTCATCCTATTTTCAGATTGTGGTGGGTGACAACCGCGAAAGGCTGTTACAGACGATTAAAACAGCGGTGAAACGTGCGGATATTGTACTTTTGTCCGGCGGTCTGGGACCGACGGGAGATGATTTGACGAAAGATGTGGCAGCGGAAGCGTTCGGACGCCGGCTTGTGGAAGATGAAAAATCACGCCGGCATATAGAGGCATATTTTGCACAACGGGGGATTACGCCCACGGAAAATAACTGGAAACAGGCTCTCGTTCCCGAAGGGGCAAAAGCCATACCCAACAAAAACGGCACGGCGCCCGGCATAATTATGGAAGAAAACGGAAAATATGCGATTCTCCTGCCGGGGCCGCCCGGTGAATTAAAGCCTATGTTCACAGACAGCGTGATGCCGTATCTGCGTACGCTGGAAGACGATGTGATAGAATCCGTTACTGTCAAGGTGGTGGACATCGGGGAAAGCAGGGCGGAAACGATGGTTTTGGATTTGATGGAAAACCAGTCCAATCCCACCATTGCACCGTATGCCAAAACGGGAGAGGTGCATTTTAGGATAACGGCAAGGGCAAAAAACAGCAAAGAGGCACAGGATTTGATTGCCCCTATGGCAGAAGAACTGAAAAAGAGGTTTGGCAGCCATATATATACTATGGAAGAAGAGGTTACACTGGAAGCGGCAGTGGCAGAACTGCTGGCGGAAAAAAATTGGACAATCGCTACGGCGGAGTCATGCACCGGCGGGCTTCTTGCCTCCCGGCTGGTAAATGTACCCGGAGTGTCAAAAGTGTTCCATGCAGGTTTTGTCACATATGCCGATGAAGCAAAGCAGAACCTGATTGGCGTAAAGGAAGAAACATTGGAGCGGTTTGGCGCGGTGAGCAGGGAAACAGCATGGGAAATGGCTGTGGGGGCCGCAAAGACGGCAGGCGCGGATGTTACGGTATCCATAACCGGCATTGCAGGACCTGACGGCGGCACGAAGGAAAAACCGGTAGGACTTGTTTATATAGGATGTTATGTGAACGGACAGGTGTGCGTGGAAGAATACCGCTTTATCGGCAGCCGGCTTACAATAAGGGAAAGTGTTGTGTCGGCGGCGTTGGTACTGCTCAGAAAATGTATCATCGGCAAATAAGAGCCTAAAGCAAGGAAAAAAGCATAAGAGAGGGAGAGGGTTATGGCAGATAACAACAGATTTGATTTTTGTCCGAAATGCGGGGCTATTGCAAGGGATGGGGTGTGCAGCAGCTGCGGATACCAAAATCAGGGTGATGTGCCGCAGGCACAGCAGGGAACTTTCGGCATGGGTCAACAGCAGATGCCGCAAGGGTCTTTTGGCGCTGGGCAGCCCCGGTACGGACAGGGTCAGCCATATCCGGGTTCGTACCAACCTTATATGCAGGCCGTTCCCATGGCACAACCTGCCGGAAAGAAGAAAAACAAGGCAGCGGTTGTGGTATGCTTGATTCTTGGATTCGTGCTTGTGGCTCTTGTGGCACTGATTCTGATAGGCGTTTCCAGCATACAGAATCGTGACAGGTATCAGAATATTGTTTCCGGAGAAAGGCAGCAGGGGGGGACTTCGGGAACAGAAGAGGAAAATGAAACGGCAGGTGGAAACGAGCAAGGAAGTTCTGCTTCATCCCCGAGTTTTTCCCATTTCACTACGGATGTGACGGAAGAAAACTGGAATGAAGAAGGGCAGGATGATGCATACACTTACTATACGGGGCCCTATAATGCACTGAGGGATGATTTGTCGTATGAATTAAATTTTTTCCTGGAAACCTATACTTCCAATGGTTCTCCCAATGTGTTACTGCAGGTGGAATATCCCCAGATAGCAACGAAGGACTTTCCGCACCTCGAATTTATAAATGCAGCGTTATACTATGAATACAATTATTATATGAGTTTCTTCAAAGAAGACTTTAAACCTCTTATGAGGAATGAGGACGATACTTTTTTCTGTAAGATTGAATCCTATGTCACCTATATGGATGAAAAGACCTTAAGTGTTGTTTTTAAGGAGAGCATATATCTGGAATTGGAGAATGACCCGTTTAGTGTATTTGACTTCTATTGCATGAATTTTGATTTGGAAACCGGAAATCTGATAAAAAATGCAGAAGTGCTCAACGTGGATGATGATTTTGTCACGGAGTTCAGACAGCGGGAAATTTTTGAAAACGGAGATGAAGCGCTGACCGGTTATTCCAATCAGGAATTACAGGAAATGCTTATGAGTGACGATACTCTGGTTTTGTTTTACACGCCGATGGGGTTGGAAGTCGGGCTGAATCTGCCCGGACATATCGTCTATGTAACTTATGAGGATTATGAGCAGTTTCTGAACAGTTACTGATAAATTCAGAGAGGTAATAAGGCGCTGCCACCCTGTTTTTCAGGGTGGCAGCGCCTTTTATCCGAAATTGATGTGAAATTGCCGTCATGCAAAATACGGTATCACAAATGCTTGCAAAACAGAATGGAATATGTTATATTTTTTCCACTGGTATATTTCTGATATCATTTCGGCATATCGCCATTCCCCCCTGTTAAAATAGGAAATTGTATATGGAAGAGAAGGAGGAGTGCCCAAAAGGGTGGATTATTGGACAATGAAAATGATAATATAAAAAAGGATTGACAAAACAGAACAAATGTTTTATTCTGAAATTATCAGAACGTTTGTTCACAGGCTGATAGAATACCTGTTAAAAATAGGATGACTGAAAATGGAGGAAAACATGGAAAAAGCAGAAAAGTTAAAAGCATTGGATGCTGCGCTTGTGCAGATAGAAAAGCAGTACGGCAAAGGTGCGGTAATGAAACTCGGTGACCCCTCAGCACAGATGAATGTGGAAACCATTCCGACCGGTTCTTTGAGTCTGGATGTGGCACTGGGACTTGGCGGCATCCCGAAGGGCCGGATTGTTGAGATTTATGGGCCGGAGTCCAGTGGTAAGACCACGGTTACCCTGCATATGATTGCTGAAGTGCAGAAGAGGGGAGGCATTGCCGGATTTATTGATGCCGAACATGCGCTTGACCCGGTATATGCCAAAAACATAGGAGTGGATATAGATAATCTTTACATATCACAGCCGGACAGCGGGGAACAGGCGTTGGAGATTACCGAAACCATGGTCCGTTCCGGTGCTATAGATATTGTGGTCGTGGACTCAGTAGCCGCATTGGTTCCCAAAGCGGAAATTGAAGGCGATATGGGAGACAGCCATGTGGGCCTGCAGGCAAGGCTGATGTCGCAGGCGTTAAGAAAGCTGACAGCCGTTATCAGCAAGTCCAATTGTACGGTAATCTTTATTAACCAGTTACGTGAAAAAGTAGGTGTCATGTTTGGCAATCCGGAAACCACCACAGGCGGCCGGGCACTGAAATTTTATTCCTCCGTCCGTCTGGATGTGCGGCGTATTGAATCTTTGAAGCAGGCAGGAGAAGTGATTGGAAACAGAACCCGTGTGAAAGTGGTAAAGAATAAGATAGCGCCCCCTTTCAAAGAAGCTGAGTTTGATATTATGTTTGGGGAAGGTATATCCGTAACGGGGGATATATTGGATTTGGCGACCGATATCGGCGTTATAAATAAATCAGGCGCATGGTATGCTTATGAAGGCAATAAGATTGGACAGGGCAGGGAAAATGCCAAGCAGTATCTAAAAGACAATCGCACAGTATGCGATGAAGTTGAGAAAAAAGTCAGAGACCACTTTGGTCTTCATGCGGATGCCGGTGCAGAAGAAAATGCAAGCCCGTCCGGTGCAAAGTCAGATACGGCTTCCTCTAAAAAAGCAGAGAAATAAATGGACGGGTTAGTGTGAAAAGCATTTTGTGCAGAACTGCAACATCAGAAAAAAGCGGCGCAAAAATGAGGGTTAAAATGATTGTTACGCTTCTTGCGGAATATACCGCATCCAAAGTAAAAGTATATATTGATGATGAGTTCGCCTTTGTTCTTTACAAAGGCGAACTGCGTAAATACGGGTTAAGGGAACAAATGCCCATAAATCATGAAGCATATCAGGAAATTCTCCGTGAAGTTCTTCCCAAACGGGCAAAGTTAAGATGCATGAACCTCTTAAAGGCAAGGGATTATACCAGGGCGCAGATGCACCTTAAGCTGAAACAGGGATTTTACCCCGAAGAGGCAATAGAGGAAGCGCTGGATTATGTGGCATCGTATGGATATCTTGATGATTTCCGTTATGCAGGTGAGTTTATTCGCTGCAGTCATTCCCGTAAAAGCCGGAGGAGAATAGAAAATGATTTGTTAATCAAAGGTATTTCGCCGGATATTATCGCAAGGGCATGGGCAGAATGGGAAGACGATGGAAATGAACAGGATGAGGAGGAGCAGATTCGGAAACTTTTGCAAAAAAGAAAGTATGATGCGGTAGTGGCAGATAAAAAAGAGATGCAGAAAATGTATGCTTTTCTGGCACGCCGGGGATTTGATGCTGATAAAATAAGAAAGGCACTGGGAAGCTTTTAATGTGTATTCAGAAAATCGCAGATGAATAGGAATCAGCTTATGTTGAGTAAGGCGAAGGAAAATTCTTTAATATAAAAGAATAAGTAAAACCAGAGTTTTTATGTTTCCATACTTGACATAAGTATTATTTTATCTTAAAATGAAAATGTTGTGAAATGCTTTTTAGAATGTGTGCCTACTATATATAGTGGCATGTACATACATTCTATAGATTTGGCATGACGAAAGAAGAGTGCTTTTGGGCACTTGACGTTATGCTATGGCCGTAAGGCCATGCACGAAAACTTAATAAGGAGGTGCTCCTGTACATGACATGGTTGTATGTTTTGGGAGCGGTAGCGGTTACGCTTATCATCTCCATCCCGGTTACTGCAAAGATAGCTACGGAAAGACGCAAGAGATATGTGGAGTCCAAGCTGGGAGATGCGGAAACCAAGGCAAGGGAGATTATTGATGAAGCTTTGAAGACTGCGGAGGCCAAAAAACGCGAGTCGTTGCTTGAGGTCAAGGAAGAGTCCATTCGTACCAAGAATGAACTTGACAAGGAAATCAAGGAACGCAGGGCAGAAGCCCAGCGTTATGAGAGAAGGGTTCAGCAGAAGGAAGAGAACATTGATAAGAAAGCGGATGCTATCGAGCGCAAAGAGACAAGTCTGGCACAGCGTGAAGAGTCCTTGAACAGGATGAAAGCGGAAGTGTCCAAGCTTAACGAACAGCGGGTACAGGAACTGGAGAGAATTTCCGGATTAACCTCTGAACAAGCAAAAGAGTATTTGTTGAAAATTGTTGAAGATGAAGTGAAACATGAAACGGCCGTGATGATTAAGGAAATGGAGAGTCGGGCCAAAGAAGAAGCAGACAAAAAAGCGAAGGAGTATGTAGTAAATGCTATACAGAGATGCGCAGCAGACCATGTCTCTGAGACTACTATCTCCGTAGTGCAGCTTCCAAACGATGAAATGAAGGGACGTATCATTGGTAGGGAGGGACGCAACATCCGTACCCTTGAGACCATGACGGGAGTTGATTTGATTATTGACGATACCCCCGAAGCAGTTATTTTGTCAGGATTTGACCCTATTCGCCGTGAGGTGGCAAGAATTGCCCTTGAAAAATTAATTGTAGATGGACGTATTCATCCTGCCAGAATTGAAGAAATGGTAGAAAAGGCGCAAAAAGAAGTAGAAGTAATGATTAAAGAAGAAGGGGAGGCCGCGACTCTGGAAGTAGGCGTACACGGTATTCATCCCGAATTAGTCAGATTACTTGGTAAGATGAAGTTCAGAACCAGTTACGGACAGAATGCATTAAAACATTCCATTGAAGTTGCTCAGTTGTCAGGTCTTCTGGCAGCAGAGATGGGCTTTGATGTCCGCCTTGCAAAACGTGCGGGTCTGTTGCATGACATCGGTAAATCCGTTGACCATGAAATGGAAGGTTCTCATATCCAGCTCGGTTCGGAGCTTTGCCGGAAGTACAAAGAGAATGCAATTGTTATCAATGCAGTTGAATCTCACCACGGCGACGTGGAAGCCACATCCCTGATTGCATGTATTGTACAAGCTGCTGATACAATATCCGCTGCAAGACCGGGCGCTAGAAGGGAAACACTGGAAACCTATACTAGCAGATTAAGACAATTAGAAGAAATCACAAACAATTTCAAAGGTGTTGAAAAATCTTTTGCTATTCAGGCAGGTCGTGAAGTTCGCGTAATGGTAGTTCCTGAGCAGATTACAGATGCTGACATGGTATTGCTGGCAAGGGATATTTCCAAGCAGATAGAAGCTGAGTTGGAATATCCGGGACAGATTAAAGTCAATGTCATCCGTGAAAGCCGCGTGATTGATTACGCAAAGTAATGCAAATTGAATAGGTAAACAGAAAGCGTAAGCCAAAATATGCTTACGCTTTTTTTATTTGAAATCTGTCGGGGGTGATTTGAAAATTTTTTCATTTTCTACTTGTTTTCGGAAAAGTGATATAGTAGAATATACAGGATGTGTATGATTGTATACGATTATCCAATCGGATAAATGAGGGAAAATTTGTAGAGGATGGTGACAAAATGAAGTCATACAAAAAGATGAGCAGGGATGAACTGGAAACCCTGAGAACAGAACTGGAAAAAGAATATGAGGATGTAAAGGGTAAGGGGCTGAAACTGGATATGTCCCGTGGTAAACCGTCACTCAGCCAGCTCGACATGACGATGCCGATGATGGATTTGTTTAGTTCGGAAAGTGTACTGTTTACGGAAGACGGTGTTGATTGCAGGAACTATGGCCTGCTGGATGGGATTCCGGAAGCAAAAGTCCTGATGGGTGATATGATGGGGGTACCGGCAGAAAAAGTGATTGTGTTCGGTAACGGAAGCCTGTTTATCATGTACGATACCATTTCCCGTTCCATGACACACGGTGTATGCGGCAGCACCCCCTGGTGCAAGCTGGATAAAGTAAAATTTCTTTGTCCTGTACCGGGCTATGACAGACATTTTGCCATCACAGAGCATTTTGGAATAGAGATGATTACCATTCCCATGACACCGGACGGACCGGACATGGATATGGTGGAGGAATACGTAAACAATGATGCTACAGTGAAGGGCATCTGGTGTGTTCCCAAGTATTCCAATCCACAGGGAATCACTTATTCCGACGAGACAGTAAAACGGTTTGCTGCCCTGAAACCTGCGGCTGAAGATTTCAGGATATTCTGGGACAATGCCTATGCCATCCATCATTTGTATGAAGAGGTGCAGGACGAACTTCTTGATATTATCAGTGAGTGTGAAAAAGCGGGCAATCCTGATTTGGTATATGAATTTGCTTCCACATCAAAGGTAAGCTTTGCGGGCGCAGGTATTGCTGCTGTAGCGGCGTCACAGAAAAACCTGGATTTTATGAAAAAGTCCATGACTATCCAGACCATCGGTTTTGACAAAATTAATCAGCTCCGCCATGTACAGTATTTTAAAAATCTGGATGGCTTAAAGGCCCAGATGAAAAAACATGCGGACATAATGCGGCCCAAGTTTGAAGCTGTGCTTTCCATATTTGATAAGGAATTGGGCGGGCTTGGCATTGCCGGGTGGATAAAACCCAACGGTGGTTATTTTATTTCTTTTGATACGATGGAAGGCTGTGCAAAGACGGTTGTTGAGAAATGCAAGGAGGCAGGAGTGGTACTGACCGGAGCCGGTGCAACTTACCCTTACGGTAAGGATGACAAAGACACCAATATCAGAATTGCACCTTCTTTCCCCACCTTGGAGGAAATGACACAGGCAGCAGAACTGTTTACGCTGTGTGTCAAACTGGTCAGTGCAGAAAAAATTTTGCAGTCTCTGAATTAGATTCATCAAAACATATAAAGAAAAAGGAAAAAAACATGTCTGAAGAATTTAAAAGATTGAGCAGGGATTTGGTGCATAAAGGCGCCATCATCGATTACTATCAGGATACTGTGCAGGTGCCCAACGGAAATGTGGTAAAGTGGGATTTTATTGGACATAAGGGCGCAGCAGCAGTGGTTCCGGTCAGGGAAGACGGCAAAATCCTGATGGTACGCCAGTATCGGAATGCATTGGACCGTTACACGCTGGAAGTGCCGGCAGGAGGACTGGACGGCGCTGACGAACCGACGCAGACTGCTGCCGGCAGGGAGTTGGAGGAGGAAACGGGATACCGTTCGGAGAATCTGGAACTTTTAATCAGTATCCGCACTACGGTTGCTTTCTGCAATGAAAAAATTGATATCTATGTGGCTAAAGATTTACAGAAAAGCATTCAGCATCTGGACGAAGATGAGTATATCAATGTGGAGGCATATACGGTGGAGGAACTTATGGACAGGATATATGATTGTACCATTCAGGACTCCAAAACGATTTGCGCTATCATGACTTATGCTCATAAATACTTACACAAATAAGCTGAAAATAGGTCATAAACCTGTCCCCGGCGTCATAAAATAGAGCGTGGTAAAGAAAGTGACGGCAGAGGTTGGTGATGGAATGCGGTGGTTAAATCAATTGGAAGGAAAGAGAAACCGTGTACTTTTAGCGCTTGTGGCAGCAGGTTTTGTGGCAGGACTTGTACTGATGAATATGGGAAAAAAGGCTTTGCTTGAAAATACGGGATTACTGAGTGAATACACCTTGTATGAAATGAAGTATTCTGAGATAGACAGCAATGCCTTTTTTTTATATGTAGTGCAAAAAAGGGTAGGGGCTGCCCTGATTCTGGCAGTATTGTCCACTACATGGCTGGGACTGGCGGCAACATGGACTTGCGCCGCATGGCTGGGAATTTCTTTTGGAATGCTTGTGATGGCGTCGCTGCTGCGGTACGGCCTGAAAGGAATCCTGCTCATTCTGGTTGGGGTGTTTCCTCAGATATTGGTATACTTTCCTGTAGCGCTGTTATTGCTGCAATGGAGTTATGAATTCTGTACCGTGATGTATTTTCCGAGCAGGGCTTCCAGAGGAGCCTTTGGCAGTGGGGAACCTTTGGAAAAGAACCAGATGATACGAAGAAAGTCCGTACAATTTCTGTTGTTGATGATAGTTGTCATAATTGGATGCATTCTTGAAAGTTATGTCAATCCAAAGCTGGTTTCTAATTTATTAAAAATTTTTTGAAAAAGTATTTGATTTTCACGGAATGAATGGGTATAATGGAATCCTAATGACAAATTCGGGGATACTTTTGAGGAAGGGCTTAGAAGTTCATGGAAAAGGCAATAGAATCATTTATGACTTATTTACATAATGTCAAAAAAATGTCAGAAAATACCAGACTGTCGTATCAGAGGGATTTAAACAAGTTCCGGGTTTTTCTGGGAACGATGGAGGTTAACAGGATAGAGGATATTTCCAGAACAAATCTGAATTCTTACATCCTGTATCTGGAAAAGAACCGGTTTGCCCCGGCAACGATTTCCAGGAATGTTGCTTCCATTAAGGCTTTTTATCATTATCTGTATAAAGAGCATTTGGTGAAAGAGGATATATCAGACTGTCTGAAGGCACCCAGGGTAGAGAAAAAAATACCGGAAATTATGACGATTGCAGAAGTTGATAAGTTTTTGGCGCAGCCGTTTGCAGACACGCCGAAAGAAATGCGGGATAAGGCAATGCTGGAACTTTTGTATGCAACCGGCATCAGGGTTACGGAACTGATTTCCCTGAAAGTTTCCGATGTCAATCTGAAAATGGGTTTTGTCGTCTGCAGGGACAACGGAAAGGAGAGGGTAATACCTTTCGGCAATCAGGCAAGAAATGCACTTATCAATTATCTGGAGCATGCCAGGGGTGCAATGTTAATCAGTGACGAGGCAGACACTCTGTTTGTCAACTGTTCGGGTCAGCCCATGAGCAGACAGGGGTTCTGGAAACTGATAAAGAGTTATGCGATGAGGGCAGGCATCAGTTCTGAAATCACGCCGCATACCCTCCGTCATTCTTTTGCGGCACATTTGGTGGCAAACGGTGCGGATTTGCACAGCGTACAGGAAATGCTGGGACATTCAGACATCTCCACCACCCAGATTTACGCAAATATGAATCATAACCGGATACGGGAAGTATACAGCAAGGCCCATCCCAGAGGATGATTTTTCGGATTTTATGAAGAGATAAATAATCATACATATGAAAAAGGTGTAACCCTTAAAACGCGGTTACACCTTTTTTGCGTAAAAAATACAAAATTTATTCATAATCTGCTATATCATAGATTAGTTTTTCGGAAGCTTCCCATCCAAGGCAAGGGTCCGTAATGGATTTGCCATATACGCCTCCGCCCACTTTCTGACAGCCTTCTTCAATATAGCTTTCAATCATGACGCCTTTTACCAGGTCATGGATGTCGGCGCTCAATTTCCTGCTGTGCATAACCTCTTTTACAATGCGGACCTGCTGTTCATACTGCTTGTTGGAGTTGCTGTGGTTGGCATCGATGATGCAGGCGGGATTTTTTAAATCGCGCTCATTGTAAAGGGTGAGGAGGGTGTTTAAGTCCTCATAATGGTAGTTGGGCAGGTTGCGTCCATATTTGTTGGTTGCGCCGCGAAGCACGGTGTGCGCGTATTCGTTGCCTGTGGTATTGACCTCCCAGCCGCGGTAAATAAAGGAATGGGGATGCTGCGCCGCATAAACGGAGTTAAGCATAACGGAAAAATCCCCGCTGGTAGGATTTTTCATCCCGGCAGGCACGTCGAATCCACTACAGGCAAGACGATGCTGCTGGTCTTCCACAGAGCGGGCGCCGATTGCCACATAGGAAAGTATGTCTGACACATACCGCCAGTTTTCGGGATAGAGCATTTCATCCGCTGCGGTAAGGCCGCTGACTTCAATGGCATGAATCTGCATCTTTCTCATGGCTATCAAGCCCGCGAGAAAGTCGGGCTTTTTTTCCGGGTCGGGCTGGGAGACAATGCCTTTGTAGCCTTCGCCGGTGGTCCGGGGTTTGTTGGTGTAAATGCGGGGAATCAGAATCAGCTTGTCCTTTACCTTTTCATTGACTTTGGAAAGCCTGCTTACATAATCACATACGGAATCTTCATTGTCAGCGGAACAGGGACCGATAACCACAATAAACTTATTGCTTTTTCCGGCAAAAACATCCTTGATTTCCGCATCCCGTTCTTCCTTTAATTTTGCGAGATTTTCCGGAAGGGGGAACTGCTCACGGATTTCATCCGGTGTGGGCAGCTTCTTTATAAATTCATAGCTCATAATGCACCTCTTTTCATAGTTAAAACTTCTTGACATTATATAATAATTTGCCGCCACGCGCAAGAATTAATTTATCACAGTCTCATGCCGGCGGCATGTAAACTGCGGGTACACAGAAAATGAATATTGACGCCCTGCTTTGACATAAAGTATAATTATAGGGATTAATTATGATATCTGAAGATTTGCAGACAGGAGAAAGGAAGGCAGCTGTATGAAGCAATTTTTTGGAATGAGCCAAACCGGGGATTTGACGGCAGCGGTAAGGGGGTTGCAAAGCCCTCAGTTCATTATGTTGTTGTCAAACAATGCCCAGTTTGAATCGCATGTAAAAGCTTTGGAGGCGTTATATCCGAAGGTTCCAAGCATTGGATGCATCGGGATGAGTTATGATACGAAAGTGGTGGAGAACGGAGTCGGCATTATTGCATTTTCGGACGGTGTCAGCGCCACGGCAAACGTGCTGGAGCAGGTAACCACCATGCCGGTTAAGTATATAAACCGGGTCGAGACAGACATTGCCGCGATTGGAGCGTCAAGGAACGATACGGTATGTATTGATTTTTGCAGCGGTAATGATGCCTGTGTGCTGACAACCATCAATTCTGTCCTAAAGGGCAGGGGCATTCAGCTGGTGGGCGGCACCGGGGATGGCGGAAAGGTTTCCGCAAACGGCAGGGTATATCAGGACGCTGTGGCATATGCCTTAGTCAGGAATCTGAAAGGAAGGGTTAAGACTTATAAGGAAAACATATATCACCAGATGGGGGATTACCGTTTCATTGCTTCAAACACTGACCGGGCAAATTACATAATCGGTTCTTTGAACGGGAAACCGGCAAAACAGGTGTATAAAGATATTCTCCATGTGACGGATGAGGGAATCCTGACACAGACTTTCCAAAATCCTTTCGGAAAGATAAACGGGGATGATACCTGTATTATTTCCATTAAAGAGATAAACGGAAATTCACTGGCCTGTTTCAGGCAGGTGAATGATTCGGATGTCCTGATTTTGCTGGAACTGGGAGATTACCAGGCTACAGTGCAGCAGACTATAAAAAATATCTGCCGGGATTTTCCGAAGCGTTCGGCCGTTTTTTCGGTAAACTGCCTGTTCAGGTATAAGCTGTTCTGTGAGAAGAATTATATGCAGACGTATTTAAAGGATATGTCGGCGCTCGGTTGTCATGCCGGATTGGTTGGATACGGGGAACATTACAATAACCGTTTTGTCAATCAGTCCATGACCTGCGTTGTGTTTGAATAAAGGAGGATGCAAATTATGTTTTTATATAAAGGCCGGAAGAAACCGGGACAGGGGTGGCATAATGAAAAAAGTCTTTATCCAGTCCTTTATGTGGCGGGCAGCCTGAAGGATTACCAGAAAGAACTGGCAAAAAAAGAAGTGGAATCCTTGTCTGAACTCAGCCTGATTGGCAGTTCTTTTGCCGGCGTGCTCAGTGAAGCAGACCAGTTTCAGGCGCAGCTGCAGGACTTCGGACAGTCCTTTTCAAGTGTTAACCAGGCAGCGGGACAGTTTACCAATGTGAAAGAAGATATTGCCAAGACAGTATCCGGTGCACAGGACTTGATAGAGGATTTAAAGATTACTTCCATGAAAGTACAGGAGTCTTACAGTACTATGGAAAGTACTTATGAGCAGCTTAAACTTGCCATAAAAGATATACAGAGATGTATGGGGAAAATTGTTTCCATTGCGGATGAAACAAATATACTTGCACTGAATGCTTCCATTGAGGCGGCAAGGGCGGGCGAGCAGGGAAAAGGGTTTTCCGTTGTGGCGGATAAGGTCCGGGATTTGGCAAAAGAAATCAAGGAACTGACGGATGACGTGGATGTGGGCGTGCGGAATGTGGAGGACGGCACTGTCAGGCTTAATGAGAGTATCATCGCATCCCAGCAGGCATTGGGACAGGGATTTGAAATTGTAAACAATACTTCCGAATCTTTCGGACAGATTACGCAGGCGGCGGAAGGGGCATCTTCCGTTCAGTCGGAGATTTCCGGCGTCATAGAGGATTCCGAAAGAAGGCTGCAGGTAATCTGCCAGTATTTTGACGGGATTAAGGTTCAATATCAGCAGGTAATCAAGCATATTGAGCATGCCAATAACCTCGGCACGACGAAGAGCGCCATGTTTGAGGACATTGACAATATGCTCTCCCAGATTACCCCTGTCATCAAGGATGCCAATCCAAATCAATAAAATGCGGAGGCAGGGCTTTTTATTATCGGATGCGGTTTAGCAGGTACACAAAACATCCTGCCGAATAAATCTGTGCAAGCAGCATGCCTGCTATGTAACTGTTGATGCCGAACTTTGGCAGAAGGACAAAGACGAAAACCAACCGGATAAGCAGGGAACTGACGTTGATAAAGAACACGCTCCCTGCTTTTCCCAGGCCATGGAGGATGCTGGACAGGGTGGTGCACAAATACAAAAAAGGGCAAATAAAACTTAGGGCACAGAGATAACTGCCGGCCAGCTCGCTGCCAAACAAAAGAATGCCGATGGGCTTGCCAAGGAATAAAAACCCAAGGGTGCATAGTCCGCCCAGAAGAAGGCAGGAGTATACGGTTTTGTTCACGGTTCCCTTTATGGCGGATTTGTTTCCGGCGGCATCCGCTTCCGAGACAATGGGAAGCAGCAGAAGGGACATGGAACTGGTGAGGGCATTGGGAAAGAAGATAAGCGGCATTGCCATACCGGTAAGGACGCCGTATACGCTTAGGGCGGTTGCGGTATCGTAGCCGTAAACCTGCAGCTGGGTGGGTATGTAAACAGCTTCCACACTCTGCAGCAGGTTAATCACAATGCGGGTCAGTGACAAAGGAACGGAAAGTGCAAGCAGCTCCCCGGCTGCCCTAAAGTATGAGGGGGACGGATGAATCGCCCTGTGTTTTTTTATCTGTAAACTGTCGCGGGAGGAAAGCTGGTAAAACCGTAAATAGGCAGCAGCAATGGAAACGAGCATGGCACAGAATTCCCCGACTACCAGACCGATGACGGCTACATTTATGGTGGGTGAAGTCTGCCTTGCCCTTGCAAAATAGTTGGCAATAAACACACAGGATACCCGGCAAAACTGCTCGATTAATTGTGTGGCGGCAGGCACGCCGGTTTTTTTTATTCCGTAAAAATAACCGTTGATACAGGAATGGACAGCGCCAAGCGGAATGGACAGGGCAATGATGCGCAACATGGATGCTGTGCGCGGCTCAAACAGGAAACGGGCCGCAATCAGTTCGGAAAATCTTATGGTGACGCCCATGCAGAGAAAGGAAAGCGGCAGGGAAATGGCAAGGCCGGTAGAAAGCACACGGAAGGAGCCCCTGTAATTTTTGGAAGAGGCTTCACTTGCCACATATTTGGAAATGGCAGTCTGAAGGCCGGCAGCCGTTATGGAAAAACTTAGTGCAAGCACGGGGCTGATAAGCTGGTATACGCCCATGCCTTCTTCCCCGAACAGGCGTGACAGATAGATACGGTAAAAAAAGCCGATGATGCGGCTTATAAGCCCGGTCAAAGTAAGGATGATGGTTCCGGCGATAAAAGGGTGGGTACGTTTCATGGAGGCTGCTTTCCAGCGCAAAGCGCATAAGTTCCTTGGGACTAATATATTCCATACCGTTGGTTGACAGAACGGAGAAGTTTTGCAATAAAGGAAAGGAGAGGGAATGGACAGGAAAGTAGTGGTGGGTATGTCGGGGGGAGTGGATTCCTCGGTTGCTGCATATTTGTTAAAGGAACAGGGGTATGAGGTCATCGGGGTAAATATGAGGATGTGGCATGGGGAAGACGCAGCAGGAGAGAACGGCGCCTGCAAAATGAGTGCTGTGGAGGATGCAGAACATGTGGCCCAAATGCTGGGTATTCCATTTTATGTGGCAGACTTCAGGGAGGAATTTAAAAGCTGCGTGGTGGATTACTTTGTGGAGGAATATCTGCGGGGCAGGACGCCCAATCCCTGCAATGCATGCAATCGTTTCGTAAAATGGGAGGCGTTGCTGCAAAAGGCCGCAAAATTGGGGGCTGATTACATAGCAACCGGGCATTATGCAAGGATTGAAAAGCTTGCGAACGGCAGATATGCGGCAAAAAATTCTGTTACGGCAAAAAAGGACCAGACATATGCCCTGTATGGATTGACGCAAAAGCAGCTTTCCCATACCCTGATGCCGAATGGGGACTACACAAAAGAGGAAATACGTGGGATTGCGGTGAATTTGGGACTGCCTGTGGCGGCAAAACCGGACAGCCAGGACATTTGTTTTATTCCGGATGGCGATTATGCTGCCTTTCTGGAAAGGGAAGCGCCCGGGAGACTGGCAGGAGAAGGTAACTTTGTCGGCATGGACGGCCGTGTGCTCGGCAGGCATAAGGGGATTATCCACTATACCATAGGGCAGCGCAAGGGCCTGGGACTTTCCATGGGACATCCCGTATTTGTGGCCGGAATCAGGAAAGAAAGCAATGAAGTGCTGATTGGGGAAAACGAAGACCTTTATACCTGTCAGGTTCTGTGTGACAACATAAATTATATGGCGATGGAAGATTTGCCCGAACCGAAGAGGGCGGTGGTAAAGATACGGTATGCCCATATGGGCAGCGCATGTCTGCTTGAGAAGCTGGCGGACGGCAGGGTGAAGTGCACTTTTGACGAGGCGGTACGGGCACCGGCGCCGGGGCAGGCTGCCGTATTTTATGAGGATGGCTATGTGCTTGGCGGCGGAACCATCTGCGGAACGCTTCCTTAAACGGCGGCATAAGATAACATAAATAAACAGAAGGCTGATTTTCATGGACTTTCAGAACAACTGGAACAATTACAGAAGAACCACATACAGGACGGTGACCGGCACCATAACACAGATACAGCCTATGACCGGGGGAAGGAATGATGAGTGCAGCCAGTTTGTAACCATAGAGGATGGGGAAGGCGGCATCACCAATTTTATTGTAAATGCATCCACGTATATTGCCGATTTTGTAACCCTGTATCAGGGAATGCAGGCGCATTTCGTGTATAATGCGGACCTTCCCGCCATTTTGATTTATCCGCCGCAGTTTACAGCGGTGGCGGTGGTATCCACGGTGAGCGCTTTCAACGTGACGGCAGGATATTTTAACCACCGCCTGATAAATGACGACAATACCCTGCAGCTTCATATCACAGAGAGCGTGCCTGTGGTAACTGCAAACAATCAGGTTTTTTACGGTTCTCCCGGGGGACATTATCTGCTTGTTATGTATGAGAGGACAACCAGAAGCATTCCCGCACAGACAACTCCTGAAAAAATAGTGGTGATGTGCAGCTGGTAAAAGCTAAGTCTTTGTACCGGGACACAAAAGAAAAATGCACCGGTAAGGAGTATGAAAACTCCTTACCGGTGCATTTTGTTACATATTGTTACAGTTTTTTGTATTCCGGCATCCTGTTTTCAAAAATACAATAGTACCGGAAACCGCATTCCAGCAGAATTTCCCTGGCCCGGTCAAAGCAGGCGGCAACATCCCCGGCCCTGTGGGCGTCAGAACCGACGGTTATGATTTCTCCGCCAAGTTCCCGGTATCTCTTCAATACTTCCGTACAGGGACTGACATCTTTTGTCCCTCTCAGCAGGCTTCCCGTGTTCAATTCAATGCCTTTTTCTTTTTTCAGCAGGAGTTTTAAGATTTCATCGAATAAATCCCTGTATTCTGCGTAAGAATAATTCCTGTCCTGATTGGGGCCGTAGCGCACCACATAATCCAGATGGCCGCAGACGTCAAAATTGTCAAAGGCCCGGATGTTGTCAAGGACAGTCTGAAAATAGGCCCGGTATGCCTCTTTTTCGCTGCGCCCCTCATAAAAGGACGGGTAATAAGGGTCAATTCTGTCTACAAGGTGTGTGGAACCGATGATAAAATCAAACTCATAAGCACGTGCATAAAGGGAAAGCTCCCGCTTTAAGTGGGGCTGGATGCCCAGTTCAATGCCGTACAACAGCTTTATTTGGTCCCTGTATTGTTCCTTGTATTTTGCAAAATCATAAAGATAGGAGTCCGTGTTTACCAGAAAAAAGCCTTCAGGGGAATTTTGCGAGACGGGAAAGTCCATGTCCATATGCTCCGTAAAGCACAAGTGGTCAAGCCCTTTTGCGATTGCTGCCTGTATGATGTTTTCCATGGGCTCGGAGGAATCCCCCGAAAAGGAAGAATGTACGTGGAAATCAGCGGTAATAGCCATTACTTAGTCCTCTTTCTGCTGTTTTTTTTCTTATTATATCAGAAGGAGAGGACAAATTGTAAATAATATATTAAATTTGCCTATAAATGCCAATTATTTTTTATTTACATCTTGAATTATCAAATGGAATTAGGTAAAATGATTCTGCTGATAAAATTTTGACAATCCTTTTGGTTGTCTTAATCATTATAATAAAATTTTAGGAGGAAACTAAAATGGCAGTAAGAGTAGCAATTAATGGTTTTGGCCGTATCGGTCGTCTTGCATTCAGGCAGATGTTTGATGCAGAAGGATATGAAGTAGTGGCAATCAACGATTTGACAAGCCCCAAGATGCTTGCACATCTGTTAAAGTATGATTCTTCACAGGGCAAATACAAATATGCTGACAGCGTGGAGGCAGGTGAGGACAGCATTACCGTAAACGGAAAGACCATCACCATCTACAAAGAAGCAGACGCTTCCAAACTTCCCTGGGGAGAGTTGAAGGTTGACGTTGTACTGGAGTGCACAGGTTTCTATACCTCCAAGGACAAGGCAAGCGCACACATTACCGCAGGCGCACGCAAGGTTGTTATTTCCGCACCCGCAGGCAATGACCTCCCTACCATAGTATTCAATGTAAACCATGACACCTTAAAGCCTGAGGATACTGTTATTTCAGCAGCTTCCTGTACGACAAACTGCTTAGCTCCCATGGCTAAGGCATTGAATGATTTTGCTGCCATCCAGAGTGGTATCATGACAACCGTACACGCTTACACCGGTGACCAGATGATTCTGGACGGTCCCCAGAGAAAGGGCGATTTGAGAAGAAGCCGTGCAGGCGCATGCAACATCGTTCCCAATTCCACGGGTGCAGCAAAGGCTATCGGTCTTGTTATCCCTGAACTGAACGGAAAGCTTATCGGCTCCGCACAGCGTGTTCCCACCCCTACCGGCTCTACCACCATTCTGGTTGCAGTTGTAAAGGGTGAGGTAACCAAGGAAGGCATCAACGAGGCAATGAAGGCTGCAAGCACCGAATCTTTCGGATACAACGAAGATGAAATCGTATCTTCCGACGTAATCGGCAGCACCTATGGTTCCATCTTTGACGCAACCCAGACCATGGTTTCCAAGATGGAAGACGGTAATTCCCTGGTACAGGTTGTTTCATGGTATGACAATGAGAACAGCTATACCAGCCAGATGGTTCGTACCATCAAATTCTTCAGTGAATTGGCATAATGAAAATATAAGGCCTATTAAGGGTCCGGTCTTAAGGACCGGGCCCTTTTTACATCATAATCACGCCGGCTTGCCGGTTCAAATAAAAGGCGCTTTGTGCGCGGAAAAGTGGAGGTCAATAAAATGGGCTTGAACAAAAAGTCAGTGGACGACATCAATGCAAAAGGGAAAAGAGTGCTGGTGAGATGTGATTTTAACGTACCTTTGAAAAACGGTGAAATTACGGATGAAACACGTATCGTGGCCGCGCTTCCCACCATTCAGAAGTTAATCAATGACGGCGGCAGGGTAATTCTTTGCTCACACTTAGGCAAAGTAAAGAACGGCCCCAATGAAGGCGAATCGTTGGCGCCGGTTGCCAAAAGGCTTTCCGAAAAGCTGGGCAGGGAAGTAAACTTTGTAGCTGACTACAATGTTACGGGTGAAGCGGCGACAAAGGCAGTGGAAGCAATGAAAGAGGGAGACGTGGTGCTTCTCCAGAATACCCGCTTCCGCGGTTCCGAAGAAACCAAGAACGGCGAAGCATTCAGCAAAGAACTTGCGGATTTGGCAGATTTGTATGTATGTGACGCTTTCGGCTCTTCCCACAGGGCGCATGCATCCGTGGAAGGCGTTACCAAGTGCATTTCCGCTAAGGGCGGCGAAAATGCGGTAGGTTACCTGATGCAGAAAGAAATCGATTTTCTCGGCAATGCGGTAGAAAATCCTGTAAGGCCTTTTGTTGCCATTCTGGGCGGCGCGAAGGTAGCAGATAAATTAAACGTAATCTCCAATCTGCTTGAGAAGTGCGACACCCTGATTATCGGCGGAGGCATGGCGTATACTTTCTTAAAAGCACAGGGATATGAAATCGGTAAGTCCTTAGTGGATGACTCGAAACTGGACTACTGCAAGGAGATGATGGAAAAGGCGGAAAAACTTGGCAAGAAGCTGCTTCTGCCTGTTGACTCTGTAACCATCGCGGATTTCCCCAACCCCATTGACGCACCGGTTGAAGTAGAAGTTTATGATGCTGCGTCCATGCCCGCAGACAGGGAAGGCTGTGACATCGGGCCCAAGACGGCAGCTATGTATGCCGAAGCGGTAAAATCGGCAAAGACGGTGGTATGGAACGGTCCCATGGGTGTTTTTGAGAATCCCACCCTGGCAGCAGGTACCATTGCAGTGGCAAAGGCCCTTGCAGAAACGGAGGCTACCACCATTATCGGCGGCGGCGATTCCGCGGCAGCGGTAAACCAGCTTGGATTTGGCGATAAGATGAGCCATATTTCCACAGGCGGCGGCGCTTCCCTTGAATTCCTTGAGGGCAAGGTGCTTCCCGGTGTGGCGGCAGCAGACGACCGTTCATAATCAGGAAAAGAGGAAATAAGATTGAAAATTAAATTTTCAATCGCGAGATTTGTGCCTGCGCGTTGCTTGCACAAACTCGTAAGCCATGTTGTGGCTTTGGGCAATAAAGCAGCGCAGAAATGAGGAAAAAATGGCGAGAAGAAAGATTATTGCAGGCAACTGGAAAATGAACATGACACCCAGTGAAGCCGTGGCATTGATTGAAAAATTAAAACCGCTGGTGGCGACAGAAAATGCAGATGTGGTATTCTGTGTACCGGCCATTGATATTATCCCTGCGGTGGAAGCAGTGAAGGGAACCAATATCGGGATTGGCGCAGAGAACATGTATTTTGAGGAGAAGGGAGCATACACAGGAGAGATTTCTCCTGCCATGCTTACGGATGCCGGTGTGAAATACGTTATTATCGGGCATTCTGAGAGAAGGGAATATTTTGCGGAAACCGACGAAACCGTAAACAAGAAAGTCCTGAAAGCATTTGAGCATGGGCTGACCCCCATTATCTGCTGCGGAGAATCCCTGACCCAGAGGGAACAGGGCATTACCATTGATTGGATTAGGCAGCAGATTAAAATTGCATTCCTGAATGTAACAGCCGAACAGGCAGGGAAGGCAGTGATTGCATACGAACCCATCTGGGCCATTGGCACAGGCAAGGTTGCCACGACAGAGCAGGCACAGGAAGTCTGTGCAGCCATCCGTGCGTGCATCGCGGAAATCTACGATGACGCCACAGCAGCAGCCATTCGTATCCAGTACGGCGGTTCCGTATCCGCTGCAAGCGCTCCCGAGTTGTTTGCCCAGGCAGATATCGACGGCGGCCTTGTGGGAGGCGCTTCATTAAAAGAAGATTTCGGCGCTATCGTCAACTGGCAGTAAAATAATTATTTGGAGGGTGAACCCGGAGCCGCTTCACGGCTCAGGGGATACCCTCTTTATTTTTTTGGGGGCACTATAGTACGGCTTTTGCCGGATGTGTCTTTGATTCCGTAAGGGCAAGATTATCAAGAGGTTGCCAATATCAGACAACTTATGCTATAATATACATAATGATACACAATACCACAGGGCAAGGAAGGGATTGTCCCGTGCGGGAACGGGGGGTGTATGGGTGTGAGGTATATTTATCATTTTGAAATAGCGGCGCTTATGTTTATGATGGTGTTGCTCTTGCATTTCCTGGTCTACCGTCAGCTTCCGCTGGTTAGGACCAGAATTTTTGCCGCATTTCTGATAAGCAGTATGGCTGGCTGTGCATTTAACCTTTGCTCCAGCCTTGGTTGTATGCATCCAGATAAAGTTCCGTTATGGCTCAATCAGATTTTGGCTCTTTTGGCTTTTCTTTTGGAAGCGGTCAGCAGTTTTCTGTTTTTCTGGTATATCCTGCAGCTTTGCGGCAGAGGCGCAAAGTGGAAAAACAGGGTTCTGCAGATTGGTGCGGTTCCGTTCTTTACAATGGTTCTCCTGATTTTATCCACACCTTTTACCGGATGGATGTTTTCGTTTGACAGGCAGGGAAATTATGTTTCCGGGGCATGGAGCAGCTGCGGCTATTTGTGTATTGCCGGTTATGCATTGGCTGAATTTATCATATTAATGGTTAATAGGAAGGAGATACGGAGGAATAACCAGATTATTATTGCCCTTTTCTCTCTTCTTACCATTACCTGTACTGTCATTCAGGTTAATTACAGGGAACTGCTTCTTAACGGCACTACAAAAGCCATTGTGCTGTTACTGATATATATTTCCACACAGAATCCCGGCAGTCTTGTGGACGGTGTGTCTGACAGATACAATGAACTGGCGTTCCGCATCATGGTCCGTGACAAGACAGAACACGGACAAAGTTTTGCGGCGGTGCATATTCATCTTTACAAATTTAACCGTATCAGCGCTGCAATTGGCTACAAAAATGCAGACGGTATTCTGGAGCAGGTGGGGAGGTTTCTGGCAGGCATCGGAGGAGAAGAAAACACTTACCGCACACAGACTCATGAATTTGCCCTGATTTTGCCTGCAGAGGAAGAAACGGTGAAGAAGGCGGTTAATGCCATTCGGGAGCGGTTTGGACAGAAATGGAATGAAGGGAATACGGAACTGATGATGGATGCAGACATTGTTACGGCCTGCAGTCCCAGACATTTTAAATCTGTATCCGAGATGAATGCACTTCGGGATTACATGCTGGAGTGTGCCAACTCAAAAGGTGCAGGCTCTTTGGTGATGGCTGATGATAATTTAAAGGAAGCATACATGAGGCTGAACAAAGTGGAACAGGCTATCAGTGAGGCATTGGAGAAAGACAGTATGGAAATCCATTACCAGCCGATTTATTCCATGAAGGATAAAAAGTTGGTGGCAGCAGAGGCACTGGCAAGACTGCGTGATGACGTGCTGGGAAATATTTCGCCTGCTGAATTTATCCCTGTTGCAGAGAAAAACGGCACCATTATTGAACTTGGGAGACAGATATTTGAAAAATGCTGCAAGTTTATTGCAAAAGAACTGATTCCGCATCCCGAACTGGGGATTTCTGCTGTTCATGTCAATCTGTCGGTTGTACAATGCATCCAGCCGGATATGGCAGAACAGTTTATAGAAATCATTGAAAAGTACCAGATTCCGCCGGGCATGATTAATCTGGAACTGACGGAACGGATGACCCTTGATGCAACGGATTTAATGCGGACCCATATGAAGAAACTGGGAGAATACGGCGTCCGTTTTTCCCTTGATGATTATGGGACGGGAAGTTCCAACTGTGCTTATCTGATTGATTACTCCTTTGGCATGGTAAAGTTTGACAAGCAGATGATGGATTCTTATTTTGACAATGAATCTGCCCATTTCATATTAAAAAATGAATTTAAAACCTTAAAGGGCCTGGGTATTGATATTGTGGCGGAGGGAATTGAGACCAAAGCGCAGGTGGATAAGCTGGAAGAAGAGGATATGAATTACATACAAGGTTATTATTTTGCAAAACCGGCTCCCGTACAGGAGTTTTTAAAACTGATACAGGCACAGAACGTACAAAAGGCGGCATATTGATTTTGCCAGATGTGTTTTCCGTGTACAGAAATGGGGATTGACATGACAGATTTCAGAAAAAAGAAAATACGTTTGGGAGAAGCGCTGGTAAACGGCGGCGTTATTACGGAAGTACAGCTGAAGAAAGCGCTTGAAATGCAAAAGGGAAGCGGCAGGAAACTGGGGGAGATTCTGGTTGACGCCGGCATGGTGACAGAAGAAAAGATTGCAGAAGTGCTGGCGGCGCAGCTTGGTTACGAAAATGTGGACTTACAGAATATTTCCATCCCGCAGGAAGTGTTGGATTTAGTTGCGCCCGCGGTATTGAAAAAAAACCAGGTGCTACCGATAGAATATGCACAGGACAATATGAATATCCTGCGTCTGGCAATGGCGGACCCCATGGACATGGGGGCGATGGACGACATAGCCATTATCACAGGCTGTCAGGTGGAGCCGGTGGTGGCAACGCCCAGAAGCGTCATGCTGGCCATAGACCGTTTTTTCGGACAGGAGGAAGTGGATTCCGCTCTGGAGGCATATACGAAAGAGCGTGCGATTGAGGAAGAAGAGGAGGATGCTTTTAGCGAGGACATCAACAATTCTCCTATCGTTATGCTGGTGAAGGATATGATAGAAAAGGCGGCAAGACAAAGAGCTTCCGATATCCATATAGAGCCAATGGAAAAAAAAGTGCGTATTCGTTACCGTATTGACGGCGCTTTGTACGAAAAAGCCCGCTACGATGTCAAAATTCTGCCGGCTTTGGTTGCCCGCCTGAAAATAATTGGCGGCATGGATATTTCCGAGAAAAGAAAGCCGCAGGACGGGCGAATTACGCAGGTAGTGGACAGGATAGAATATGACATCCGTGTTTCCGTACTGCCTACCGTATTCGGTGAGAAGATTGTAATGCGTCTTGCATCCAAGACAGCTTTGAACAGGGAAAAGAGCCAGCTGGGGTTAAAACCGGCCGAGATGAAACAGTTTGAGCGCATTTTAAAAAATCCGCACGGCATCCTGCTGGTGACAGGACCTACCGGAAGCGGTAAAACCACGACGCTTTATACAGCGTTAAATGAATTGAACACAGAGGATGTCAACATTATTACAGTAGAAGACCCGGTGGAGGCCAATCTCGACGGCGTTAACCAGGTACAGACAAATAATAAGGCAGGTCTTACCTTTGCAAGCGCCCTGCGTTCCATTCTCCGTCAGGACCCGGATGTTATCATGATTGGAGAAATCAGGGACCAGGAAACGGCAGGGATTGCGGTACAGGCTTCCATCACAGGACATCTTGTGGTGAGTACCCTGCACACCAATTCTTCTGCCAGTACCATTACCCGTCTGGTGGATATGGGCGTGGAGCCGTACCTGATTGCAGATTCTGTTGTGGGCGTTATTGCACAGCGTCTTGTGAGAAGGCTTTGCCCGAATTGCAAGAGGCTTCGCCCGGCGACGCAGGATGAAGTGGAAATTCTTGGCGGCAGGCCCGGGGACGAGATACAGGTTTATGAGCCTTGCGGCTGTTCCCAGTGTGACAACATGGGTTACAAGGGAAGGATTGGTGTTTATGAAATCATGGAAATGACGCCCACCCTCCGCCATATTATCAGCAAAAACGGTATGGCTGAGGACATATGCGCACAGGCAGTCAAAGAAGGAATGAACACCCTGCGTATGAGCGCCACGCAATATGTACTTTCCGGAATGACATCCGTTCATGAAATGATGCGGGTTTCCTTTGATGGATAAATTTGGTGTGTTTGCACAAAAAATGCTTGAAAAAATAGCATGAATATTGTAATATGACAGGTAATATGATAAAATAAAACATGGTACTAATGTACTGTGGTAAGGGAGAGCACACATGGCAGCTTATGGTTATGAGGCGATAGACAAGGCCGGTAAAACCGTTTCCGGCAGTATCGAGGCTGAATCAATTGACAAAGTAAGGATGGATTTGAAACAGCAGGGACTGACTGTTCTGGAAGTGAAGGAGCAGAGCCTTCTCAGTAAGGACTTGAATATCTCTTTTGGAGGTAAGCCCACGACGCGTGATTTGAGCGTTTTCTGCAGACAGTTTGTCAGCATGAACAGGGCGGGCGTATCCATCCTGAGCACCTTGAAGATGCTGGATGAGCAGACAGAAAATAAAGTTATGAAGGAAGCGGTGAGCGGCGTGCGCGTCAGTGTGGAAAAGGGAGAAACTTTTTCCAGTGCCCTGGCGCAGTATCCGAAAGTTTTTCCGGAACTTATGGTCAGTCTTGTGGCGGCGGGAGAGTCTTCAGGCAGTCTTGACATAGCTTTGGAACGTATGGCGGTACAGTTTGAAAAGTCTACCAAAATCAAGTCGCTGGTGAAAAAGGCGATGATATATCCTGTGGTGGTAGCTGTTATAGCGCTTGTCGTGATGATAGTGATGCTGGTATTCGTTATCCCGAGATATGGCAATATGTTTGCGGAGATGGATGCTGAGTTGCCGGGCATCACCCTCTTTATGCTGGCATGCGGTAACTTTCTGAGGACCAGATGGTATATTGTCGTTCCGGTTTTGGCTGCGGTTATAGTCGGATTAAAGTTGTTTAGCAGAACCGATTCGGGAAAGCATGTTTTCCATGGATTGAAGTTAAAGATAGCGGTCATGAAGAATCTGGAGATTAAACAGGCTTCCTCCATGATGGCGCGTACCATGAGCACCCTTTTGGCGTCGGGCGTGCCGATTATAGAAGCGGTGGATATTGTAGGTGACACCATGGAAAACGTCTACTTTAAAGAAGCTATGGACATGTGCAAAAATGAAATCATGATAGGTCAGCCACTCTCCAGACCCCTTGAACAGTGTGGGCTGTTTCCTCCGATGGTATACCATATGGTAAAGATTGGCGAGGAAGCCGGTAACACAGAGGAGATGCTCACCAAGCTTGCCGATTACTATGACGAAGAAGTGGAAATTGCCGTGCAGTCCCTGATGGCAGCCATGGAGCCCATGATTATTGTGATGCTTGCAGGAATCGTCAGCCTGATGATTGCAGCGGTAATGGCTCCCATGATTAAGCTGTATGATGTATTGGGACAGCTATAAAACTGAATTAACCACTGCTGTGTAGGGATGGCAGTGATTAAGATAATAAATCTTTTATAAAGGAGAGAGCAAAGTTATGAAAAAGAAAATGAATGACAAAGGTTTTTCACTGGTTGAGTTAATCATCGTTATCGCCATCATGCTGGTACTGGTTGGTATTCTTGCACCTCAGTTTGTAAAATATGTGGCACGTTCCAGACAAGCAGCAGACGTTACCAACGCACAGGAAATTGCAGCAGCAATTGACGCTGTGACTGCAGAGGGTACGACTGGTTCTGTTCAATTTGGTTCTACAGCTTTAACCACTGGTGAGAATACTTTAGCTGCAAATACGACGGTAACAGGTTTGCCCGGTTTCACAAAAGTGCCGACATCCAAAGTAAATGCTTCTTACACTTGGGTAGTGACTTGGGATGCAGAAAATGGTGTTACCAAGATTACACTGGGTACTGCAGAAGTTTATCCTGATGCTTCTAATTATCCTCCAACACCGTAATAATTATAATTTATATTTTTGAAAGGACACTTCCATGCTCCCTACATCACTGAAAATTTTACTGTACATAATCGTTTTCCTTTACGGAATTGTCATAGGCAGCTTCTTAAATGTATGCATCTGCCGTATTCCCAGAAAGGAGAGTATCGTCAAGGTCCGTTCCCACTGTGAAAGCTGTGGGTATCAGCTTAGATGGTATGATTTGGTACCGCTTTTCAGTTATCTGTTTCTGGGCGGGAAGTGCCGGAAATGCAAAGCCGGGATTTCCATTCAGCATCCTCTCATTGAGGCGCTGAATGGAGCCCTCTATGTACTGACGTTCGCTGTCTGTGGGATAAGCGTAGAATCCCTACTCTACTGCCTGATGGGCAGCGCGCTGTTGGCACTGAGTGTCATTGATTTTAAGACCTATGAGATTCCAATCGGTTTCAATATCTTTATTGGGATACTGGGGATAGTGAGAGTCATAACTGATTTAGGAAACTGGATAGAGTATCTCATTGGTTTTGTGGCAGTGAGTGCGTTCCTGTATATTTTATATGTATGCAGCAAAGGCAGGGCAATCGGCGGTGGTGATATCAAACTCATGGCCGCCTGTGGCTTGCTTTTGGGCTGGCAGAAAATTATCCTCGCGTTTCTCATCGGATGCATTGTGGGCTCCATCATCCACCTTATCCGCATGAAACTATCCGGCGAGGGCCGTCAGCTTGCCATGGGTCCCTACCTATCCATAGGCGTCATTATCTCCGCTCTATGGGGTACCGAATTTATCGCATGGTACTTAAGTCTTTTTGCATTTTGATACATAAAGCAGTCTGACGGAATGGTATATCTCCATAGAAGCCCCTTGAAAAACATCAGCGCTTAGCAAGGTGCTTTCGGGCTTAGCGCCCTGCTATGTTTTTACGGAGCGGGAACGCGGCTGAGATGGAAATATACCATGCCGGCAGGCGGAAACCTAATTCATTTACAAGGTGAATCAACATGAACAACAAAGCATTTTCATTAATTGAATTGATTGTAGTGATTGCAATTTTAGCTGTACTGGCTGGCGTATCCGCAATCGGAATCGGTCTTGTCAGCGGTAAACCTGCGGAAAGTTGTGCCAATAAGCTGGTGTCGGCAATACAGGGAAATCGTATCACAGCCATGGGAAAACTGGACGCGCACCTTGAAATATATGAGGATGATGACGGCATCTGGGTAAAGGAAGTGATTACGGAAGTGGGGGAGCCCGACAGGGTTACTACGGTACGGATTGGAGACAAGGGCGTAAAACTGGAGTTTCAGATTACAGGGGATGCGGCGGAGTTCTGGCGTCCTGTCGGTGATGCGGGGCATCCTCTTATCCTGCGTTTTAACCGTAGCAGCGGCGCGTTCCATGATTTGTCTTTGATGGGAGCATCCTACGAAGGAAAATACTGTGTGGCGATAAGAAGCAGCAAAGGCCGTACGGTAAAGAAAATAAGCCTTACCTATCTTACGGGAAAAATTGCTTTAGAGTAGAAAATGACAAAAGGGCAAAGGCAGTTTATGTTTGAGCCCTTTTTTATGCAATAGAAGTCAGGTTTTAAAATAGAATTAAGCGAGAGGGAGAAATAACAAGATGGCAAAAAAAGTTTTGAGCATTGAAGTGGGAAATTCACTGACCAAGATTATGGAAGTGGATTACCGGGTGAAAAATCCGAAGGTCTACCATTGTGTCAGCCTTGTGACTCCGGAGGGAATTGTAAATGACGGGGTAGTAAAGGTGACACAGGAATTTGCGGAGGCGATAAAAAAGAGCCTCAGCGCAGGGAAAATTAAGACGAGGCAGACGGTTTTTTCCATTACTTCTTCCAAGATTGCAAACAGGGAAGTCACCATACCGAAGGTAAAGGATAATAGAATAAAAACGCTGATTGAAACCAACGCGTCGGATTATTTTCCGGTACAGCTGTCTGACTATGAACTGGGCTACAGCGTTATGGCTCAGCAGGAAGGGGAGGGCGGACAGATGCGCCTTCTCGTTTATGCTGCACCCAAAAAGATTCTGCAGGATTACCAGCAGCTGGCGGCTGTCTGCGGGTTGTCGGTAGTCGGTTACGATTACGGCGGGAACGGCCTGTATCAGGTAATCAGGGCCGAGTGTGCGGAAGGCAACCACATGGTAGTAAAGGTGGATGAGAGTACGACGCTTGTTACCATATTACAAAACGGAATCCAGGTATTGCAGCGCAATATCAATTACGGTGTGGACGCCATCATACATGAATGTATGGAAAGCAACGACATGGAATATGAGGAAGCGCTGAAAACGCTGAGACGCACGGACTATGTTTCCGATGAGGAAGAGGGGACGGAAAGCGAAGAGGCGATTGGCTATCTTGTAAACGGTGTGTTGCGTGTTATGGATTATTTTAATTCCAGAAACGCAAATGTGAAAATGGATAGGATATACCTGACGGGCCTTGGCGGTGACATTGCCGGTCTTGCTGACCGTATGACGGATGATTTGGGCTTTCAGGTAGATGTGCTGAAAAGGGCGGAAGGTTTTAATATTGAACGTCATTTCAGGGATGTAAGCTTTGGGGAATATATCAGCTGTCTGGGTGCGGCTGTTGCGCCCCTTGGGTTTGTCACCGAGGAAAAGGAAACCAGCAAGAAAAAGGGCAGCGTTTTTGACGGGGTTGCCGTGCTTTTGTTTGTGGGAGGCATATTTATTTCACTTGCCCTTTTGGTTGCTTCCCTGCTGCCTTATCTGGCAGCAAAGAAAGAAAATTCCGACAAAAAACTGTATCTTACTTCTTTGAAGTATATAGAGGAAATTTATAATACTTATACGGCTGAAAAAGCGGAAAATGATTATCTGCATGCATTAAATGCTGCAACCATGAACCACAACGAAGAAATAGGCGCATTTATAAGGGAACTGGAGCAGAAAATGCCTTCGGATATCAGGGTGACTTCCCTGATATGCGATGAGCAGTCCGTTCTGATGTCTGTGGAGGTAAGCAGTAAGAATGAAGCTGCAAATGTGGTCGACGCCCTTATGGGGTTTGAGAGTCTGGCGTGGGTGGATGTGACGTCAGTCAGCGAGGAGAATAATACGGAGGAAGATATCCCGTTGGTTTCCTTCACAGTGCAGTGTACATATTATCCGTATGGAGTGACGGAAGTTCCCGGACAGACAGAGGAGGTGGAAGAAAATGAAGCTGAGTAAGAGAGATGTAAACCTGATGCTGACATTTGTCGGGATTCTGCTTGTGGTGGTGACTTACTTTTTTGTCTTTACAAAATTACAGGAAAAGACTGTAGAGGTGGAGGCTGAGAACAGCAGACTCCAGGTTGCGGTAAACAAGCTGGATAATCTGCGCTCAAACAGGGATTTTTATGAATCGGAAACAGCGAGGTATCAGCAGGAAAATGCTGAGATGAAAAATGTTTACCCTTCAGCCATTTTAAATGCGGATAAAATATTGTTTGCCAAAAAATTGGAGGACCGTTTCGGGCTCTTTGTAAGTTTTCTCGGAATGAATACGGCAGAATCATTGGATGTGGTGTATCCCGAAGCGGATGTAGTGTCGGTGGATGATGAACTGAACGGAGTGGAAACACCTCCGGCACCGGCAAATCCAAACGGTATTTACTTGTACCGGCATGGGCTGAACGTGAATCTGGAAACGGGTTACGGGAGCATAAAAAATGCTTTGCATTATATTGTAAATGACCCTGAGCAGAAGTCGATACATGCTTTGACGCTTACCTTTAATGAAAATACGGGTGTTCTTTCAGGAACCATGAGCATCAGCATGTACAGCATGACGGGTACGAATGTGGTATACAGAAGGCCTGACTTTACCGGTATCAGTACGGGAACGGAAGATATTTTCCGGACCTTTGATGTGAAAGAGCCGCAAGAGCCGGAAGAAGATTTGGAAGACAACCTTGACGAGTAAAGGGGGAAATGGCATGAAAAAGGATGACAGGGGTGTTTCCCTGGTGGAACTTCTGATAGCTATAGTGATACTGGCTATCATTGTGACCCCATTTTTAAATTCTTTTGTAACGTCTGCCAGAATGAACCGGAAAGCAAAAAGAATCATGTGGGCCACCTCCGTGGCAGAAAATATCATGGAGGGAATGAAGGCCCAGTCCATGGAGCAGATTGTGCTGCAGTTAAGTTCCGGCGGAACACCGTCCCATGAACCGGTCAGTGTTCTGGTGCCGGTATATGATACCCATCAGGAACTACTGGTGGAAAAGAATGGGAGCAGTTCCCACTATGCGGCTGTCCTTTCGGGAGAGGAATGGCAGTTTACGGGGCAGGAGTCCAATGCATATTATTTTGCCCTGACAGGAATTATGCAGGACGGCAAAAAATATGATGCCAGAATTACGCTGGACGCTTCCTCTTATTACCGGGCGGAAGGAGAGACGAACCCCGGCTATAACGATGAGGAACTGGTGCAGGTGGACGGACTGGATTTAAAAAAGGATGTGTTGTATGTGCTGGATGCGTCGGATGAAATGGCAGTCTGCGAAGAATTTGCTGAGCGGAGCAGCAGGTTTGTCGTATCCGGCGGTACTGCGAAGAGGGCCGATGAATTTGACGGTGTGCTCATCAGGGAGGTTACCTTGGAAATCAAGCAGAGCGGTACGGTACAGGAGGTTTACCTTACCCTTACTTATACGGCGCCTGTCGGATGGGTTGCGGAAAGCGAGCGGATATATACACGTTCCATGCAGGTGTTTACCAACAGTTCATCAGGAGAAAATCTGCGAAATATATATATTCTGTATCCGCCGAATTACAATTCCGTATCCGGTTCCGTAAAGGATGTTTTTCTGGTAAAAAATTATGACAGGATAGAGTGTGGCGTTTACCTGATTAAGCAGGTAACAGGCAGCGGTACGGAGTTAGTTTCCAAGGAAATGTTTTACAGGCCGAGCGTTGAAGTGATGGAGAATATATGGGGGATGGGGGATGATTCCTCCGTGCTGACATTGTACAATAATTTTTCAACCAACCTTGGAAAGAAAGAGATGGGCGCCGCTGACTGCACTATGACGGACCAGACGGAGTATAAGTTCAATTCGTTCACAGGAGCAAGCGCACTCAATAAAATGGAAGTAAAAGATATTCTTAACAAGGAGAGCAGCAACCGTATTTTCCATGCAGAGGTGCGTATCTACGAGGGAGGGGCCTTTGATACGTCTACGGGAACTTTTGATGAGACAAAGCATATTGTGACATTGGAAAATTAAGTTTGTTTATAGCGGAGGAGCGCAGGAAAGCATGAGGATGAAAAAGGGAGATAACCGGGGGTCTTCCATGGTGATGGTGATTGTGACCATGGCTTTTGTGGGGATTCTGGTATCTATGATTTTATATATGAGCCTGCTTAACTTTCGGATTAAGACGGCGGATGTAAGGAATAAAAACAGTTTCTATACGGCGGAGAATGCCCTGGATGAAATCAAAGCAGGCCTTGAGGGAGAAATATCGAAGGCTATTGGGGAGGCGTATCTGGCGGTTATGGAGCACTATGGCGACTATTCGGATACGGAGCGAAATGAGCAGTTTACATGGCAGTATGTCAATTCCCTGCGTAATAATTTACGCGCTCCCGGACAGGACAACAGATATCAGGTATCTATTTTGACAGGATATCTGCAGGATACTGCATGGGATGATGCGGCAGGCTGCGGCGCCAAGATTACTGCCGACACTGTGGATACCGGTGAACTGCTTGCGCGGACGGACGGCGTGGTGTTAAAAAATGTTATGGTTACCTATGTGGCAGATGACGGTATGGTTTCCCGTATCAAGACGGATATCAGGCTGGTACTGCCGGAAATTTTTTTTAATGCATCCTTTAAATTGCCGGATGTCCTTTCTTATTCCCTTATTGCCAATGATGAAATGCGGTTCAATATGCCCAGTACCGTACAAGGAAGCATTTACGGCGGCAAGAACGGCATTTTTGTAGACGGATGTTCCGTAGCCATAAACGGCGCTGATTTGATAGTGACGGATAAACTCTTTCATATAGATAATGCATCCCTTCATATTGCGGGAGACAGCAATCTCTGGGCAGAGGGCATTGAAGTGGGAGAAGGCTGCAATATAGACTTCCGGGGAAGCGTTTATGTGAGGGATGACTTGACGATAAACGGAAATGATTCCAGCATTATCATCGGCAGTACTTATTATGGATACGGAAGAAACGATGCGGATGCGTTATACAGCAGCGCAATTTTGATTAACGGCCTGAATACCAAGCTTGATATGGCAAGAGTGAACAGGCTGTATCTGGCAGGCCGTTCCTACATAAAGACGGCAGGCACCATTTCCGTTGGCGGCAGTGACAGGAACAACCAGAATGTGCGCATGGGGGAATCCCTTGCGGTAAAGAGCGACCAGCTGGCTTATCTGGTTCCGGTGGAATGCCTGTGGGTGAAGGACGGGGAAAATCTGTGTACTTCCAATCCGGTGGAAGTGGGTAAAATAGCAGACTTTGAAAGGGAAGGCGCTACAGAGGTTGATTTTGACGCTGTTGCAAGGAAGCTTGCCGTGCCGCTTGGCAATTATGCAAATGGTTTCCAGAAAGTATACAAAAATGTGGGTGGTGTGCAGTTGGTTTACTATTACCTGACATTTGACTCGGAGCTGTCGGCAAACCGATTCTTTAAGGAATATTACGAGGCAGACAAGGAGCGCATGGATGACTATCTTAAAGTTTATGTGAGCGATTTGAAGCTGCCGGTGGATTCCATGCTCAGGGTGAACCTTGCAGGCAATGTTTTTACCATGGAAGCAGGCAATTTTGTGTTGAAGGATGCGACAGCGGTTACGGACGATACGGCGGCGCTCAGACAGGAGTCTGAAGGATATGCGACGGCCTTTGACCAGCTATGCACCATACTTTCCCGTACAAATCCGACAACGGAACAGCGTGAGGAAAAAGAGAATAACGGCATTTTTTATAATATAATAAACAAAGAGGAATTTGACAGACTGGTAGCTTCTGTGGGCAATAAATGGATACGCTACAGTGATGATGCAACGGTAGGTGTCGTAGTGGTAAACAATGCCGGCGGCAATCCGTATAAGTTGTCGGAGGAAGGGATTGACTGGAGCAAGATTAAGATACTGATTGCATCAGGGGATTTGGTTGTGGACAGGAATTTTACCGGGATTATGATAGCAGGGGGAACCATCACCAGTCAGGCGGGATGGCTGAGAAACGATGCGGACGGCGCCAGCAAGGCCATGCAGATTACATCTGCGGACGGTTCTTTCATGGTAGTCAATCTGTTTGTGGACGGCAGCTATGTGGCCGGCGCTCCCGGCGGCGGTACGTCAGGCCCCAAGGTGACGGTATGGAATGATTTTGGTTATGGGGCAGAAGAGGCATCTTTCTTTGTTGGCAGATATAATCAGAGCGATTTGTTTGCGTTAGGTCTGCAGGATTGGAGGACAGGCAGCGATAATACTTTCATTTCCTCCATGAAAATACCGGAAGGATACAGGATGATTGCTTATAAAGGTCCCAATTTTGATGGGGAAAGCAAGGTGTTTGAGGGGGATGTCTGGTATGTGGGAGATGACTGGAATGACAAGATTAATTCTATTATCGTAGAAAGCATAGACGGAGAACCCACCAACAGCGGAAGCGGATATGACGCACTGGTGCTGTTTGAGAACTGGAGTAAGGAGTAAGGGTATGAGAGTGAAAGACGAAAAGGGCTATTCCTTGGTTGAAGTGCTGGTCGTGGTAATGATACTGGCAATCGTGGGAGCGGCAATTTTGGGGTTTATGGTGACTTCCGCGAAGCTGTTTTCGGGCTCAAAAACTGAAGTGGATGTACAGACGGAAGCACAGCTTACGATTAACTGGCTCAACGACGTTCTGGCAGAGGCGGGACATGGTGTGACCTATAAGGAGGAAGCATCCTCCGGCAGGAATATACTGGAAATCTATAACACTGCCAATGTATTTACAATTACCTGGATGAAGGCGGAAAACAGGCTGTATTGTGATGAAAGCCGGTTGGAGGACGATGGTTCGCTGTCCGTGGTGACGCAGGATAATCTGCTTGCGGAATACGTGACGGAATTTAAATTGGATACAGGCAGTATGACAGCAGATAATCCGGTGGTGGTTCTGACGCTTAAAATTGAAAAAGACGACCGCAGTGTGGAACTGGTGCGGAACGTATCTCTTAGAAACGGGGTACTTATCAATCGTCCTATTGAGGAAATTTATGCCGACAACGGGGTTATGCTCAGCAGTGTGCTGGGTGTTGTCGTGTATCCCGTGGAGAGTTATCAGGCAAAAGGCACCACGGTTCAGTTTTCAGCCAGGGTCACGGGCATCGGTTTTCCTTCCCAGCAGGTGACCTGGTCCATTCCTGACAGGACAGGATTGCATCCGGATACCGTTATCGATGAACAGACAGGGGTGCTCACGATTTCTTCTGAGGAAACGGCTGCTTCCTTCCGTGTGGAGGCTGCCAGCGTGGAGTTAAATAAGGATGGCAACCGTGTCACCAGTACAGACGCGTCCGGCAAAGTAAAGATTATGACAATTACAGGAGTTGAAATCGTAAACATCCCGGTTGATAAACAGGAAGTAGGCACCATTATACCGCTTACTGCCGTGGTGCATGGGCAGAATATGGACGGAGCGGCAACCAGGGTGAGCTGGAGTATACCGGAAGAAGCAAAAAAAGAAGGGCTGTCCGTGAGTGCAAGCGGTTCGGTGATGCTTGGCCTCGGACTCTATAATGCATTTCCCGGTGAAGCAGACAGGGCAAATGCCAGTGTGACGGTACGTGCCACATCGGTTGCAGACCCTGCTAAATATGCGGATTGCGTGATTCGTCTTTCTTTCCCGGATATAAATCTGGATTTTGACAACCTGAGTTTTATGGCATCCAGAAACAGTTATGTGGATTTGCGTACAAAGTTACAGACAAGCGGCATTACCAGCAGTGATATGAAACTGGTATGGAGCATTGTGAATGATGCCGGGCTTGGCAGCAAGGTCAGTCTGGATACGGCGACGGGAATCATAACGGTTGCAAAGGACATTGACTATAGCAAAGAATATACGCTGGAAATAAAGGTTTCAGCGCTGGCTTCCGGTACACAGGAGGCAGCAGCCGTGACAACGGTAAAAGTCGTGATACCGAAAGTGACCATAAGTTTCGGCAATCCTACATGCCAGGTGGTAAAGGGGTCCAGCGCACAAATGCAGTTTATTGTAAACGGACTTGTGGCGGATGCGGCGGATTTGCAGATAACTTCCACACCGGCTGTCAGGAATACGCTTTTATATTTACAGGGAAATAATCTGATAGTCAGCGTAGGGCGGGATGTAAAAAGAACAGATTTTAAAGTGAATCTTTCCCTTAGGGGGCATGGGGACATCAGTACCACAGGAACCGTGCTGATTCAGCGTGAGAATCTGTCGGATGATGAACTTGCCTTTATGACAAATGTGCAGGATGCTTATCTTCACATACCGGTACCGGGGCAGGAAAGCCGGGCGCCTTCTCTGGACGATATAAAGAAGGGGCCTTGTACCATATCAATCAACGGTATGCAGGTTACATATATGTATGACGCGTCAAGGGGAAGATGCAAAGTGTGGCTTGGCACTTCCGGCGGCGGTTATTATTATGTGGAAGTGGCAGGCAGTGATATTGTCTGGTACAGGAGCAATTCAGATGGATTTAACGGTGCTGTGTTTTATGCACCGACGCCGCGGGAGGGCGTATTCCCGGGAGATTTTAGTGCAGCCGGGGAGGCTGTCATCACTTACCGGGGAGAACAGATTAAGTATACCAGGTATATATACCAAAATACCCCGATATACAGGGTGCAGGATACGGAAACCGGGCAATGGTTCCAGTACAACGCAATACGGGATATGTGGTGTTCCGTTATGAACACGAACAAAGCAATAAACGGAGTGGCATCTGCCACCTCAACGCTTGCGGCGGTGGAAAATGCTTTTGACGGCAACGAGGCTACCAGATGGGAATCTGCGCACGGGATTGACAATGTTTCCGTACAGATTGACCTGGGAAGTGTTTACTATATAACCGATATGCGGATTCTGTGGGAAACCGCAAGAGCGAAGGAATACGAAATCTGGATATCGGCAGACGGCGTAAACTGGGAGAAAGCATTTTCAAAAAATGATGCCGTTTACGACCAGAATGATGATGTGATTTCAAATTTCAACCGTAATGCGCGGTATGTCAAGATGCAGGGAATATCGAGGATTACCGGATATGGCTATTCCATCTGGGAATGGTACATCAATGCAGAGGGTTACAAGCCGTAGTTTTTTAGGAAAGGCGTGATTAAGTATGGGAAAGAGGAGAAACAAATTTGGTATTTGCGTAGCGGCAGCCTTAATTATTTCTGTGACAACAAGTCTTTTGTGGAACGGAAAACATGAGGTTGCCTATGCCAGGGAAGTCTTTCTGGATACAGAAACCATGGTGCAGGCTAAAATCCAGAGCGGCCAGCCTTTCAGGATTCTGGAGATTGTATCAGACAAGGCAAATGCAAGGATAGGCTATTTTATGGGTGGCTGCGAACCGGATTTGTTCGGGCAGGCAGCCCTCTTGGAAACGGAAGGTCTCATTACCAAGGATACCACTGCGGCTTCCAATTTCCCGATAGTGGATACGGGACGAGTGGAGATGATTCCCTCCTGGGATGAGAATGTGGATTTAAAGGATGCAGGGTATGCGGAAAGTAAGGTCAAAATCGGTGAAATTGAGAAACTCTTAATAGACCATGGTTATACGGATGAAGAGATTATAGTCTTTTTTGAGAGTTTTTTTGGTACCTCCACATTGAATATGTGGCGGGCTGATGTCAGTGGTAATGCAGTGAATTCCCTGCCTGCAGAAGGGGAAGACGGAGAAAATCCGGATGTAGATTCCGCAGGGCAGCCTTCGGTATCGGGAAATGTACAGCCTCCGGAGGCAGGAACGGAGCAGCCGCCGGCATCGGAAGGAACGCAGCCTCCGGAGGCAGGAACGGAGCAACCGCCGGCACCGGAAGGAACACAGACACCGGAAACGGAGACGGAGCAGCCGCCGGCACCGGAAGGAACACAGACACCGGAAACGGAAACGGAGCAGCCGCCGGCATCGGAAGAAACGCAGATACCGGATACAGAAAGCAGTACACAGGAAGTGACTACAGGGAGCGGTGAAGTTTTACCATCCATGTCTGAAAACAATACAGATTCTGCTGTGCAGTATTTACAGAAAAATGAGGATACGACTGTACCGGATACGACGGGAGGCACTGGTATGTCTGCAGCAGACACACAGGGAAATCCCGATGTGTCTGTAGCGGGTCCGGGGCAAGATGCCGGCACCGATATTCCTGCAACAGATGTGCAGGGAGAAACGCAAGCACCCACAACAGGTGCGACGCAGGGGACGGATGTACCTGCAACGGACACAACACAGGGAACAGGTACGGATGTGCCTGCAACGGATGCCACACAGGATACGGAAGCGCCGGCAGACAAACCGCAGGATGCTGTGACTGTGCCGGGTGCACCGTCAGAAGACATGGTATCGGGAAATGATGCCGGTATGGATTTGGCGGATGACGGAATCTTGACCCTGGAGGCCGACAAGCTTGACCCGGATGAGGAAGTCTTTCTTTACAGCAGGGAAAAATATGAAAACCGTGAGTGGTTCAAACGTTATGTCCTTGGGATGCAGTCGAATTACAATGACCTTCGTATGGAAGTCATGACAAGGACTACAGGAGAAATAACGGCGGCAGATATCAGCAGCGCTGATTTGATTTATATATCGGGTGTTAACGCCGCAGCTTACGGCGACGTGAGCGCGGATGTGGCGAAAGCCCTGCTTGCCTGTATAACGGGGTATGACAAGCCAACCCCCTGCCTGATAGATTATGAAGTTTACAGGCAGTTTGCAGAGAAAAGTATGGCTGATGTCAAGGACAATAACCTGTATAAACTCTGTCTGGTGCTGGCAGCGGAAAACCCCGGGGGAGTCTTTAACGGGACTGCGGACAGGGGAGGAATTGCAGATAGCTGGGCAGAGCCTGTGGACTCTGAAATCTGGCAGCCTGTTCTCAATGCTACCGTTCTCAACAATGGCGGACATTTTGTGCGACAAAATGTATACTGGTATGCCTATAAAGATGCAGATTACATAACCGCAAAGACAGGCAGTGCGGCAACTTTTGTCAACAGCGGTTTGTCTATTCATTTTTCGCAGAGGGCTGTGGAAGCAGGGTTTATGCCCATAGTGGAAGCAATCGATGCGGAAAACTACAATAACGGCATAAATACGCCGGACCGGGAGTCCATGAACACAGGGGATATTACCTCGGCGCTTGCGGTGCAATATATTTTGAAGTATGAGTCTGCCGGACTGGTATTGCATAAAGATGTGGTAAAGGTTCTGGAACTGCAGCCATGCAGGGATTTTAAGTTTGCCAGTGCTGAAGGCAAAAGGGAATTGATTGACAAATGGCTGCCGATGTTTAGGGATGACCACAATGCCGTGCAGGTAACCTGCATGACAACGGCAGAATTTGTCGGACACAATGAAAATATCAATGAAGAGTATGATTTGATATACATAGGCTCCAATACGGGCAGGTTCAATACAAGCACGATAAATGTAAATGTGGACGGTGTAACGGAAAACAGGACGTACCGCCGTTATAATGATGCCAATATGAACGGACTTGTCTACAGCCATGTGGGAGACTATGGTAATGTGCAGTATTGGGGACTGATTCAGTCGGATTATTCTTTTGTGGATAAAACCATGTACCGTTTCCCGGGCAATGATTTGACAACTTACAAGCTGGCGGAACTGAAAGAGTTCCTAAACAGCGGCAGTCCGGTCATTGTGGCGGATGATTTCTTTACCTATGGAGGCGGAAGGTCCATAACGCCAAACGGGCTGCCGACAGCCATCAACGGCGGTAAGGTGGCCTTCACGGGTGTGAACGGGGAGAATGTTTACGGAATGCTGGATACCTCCACCTACCTGTACCAGTTTGTGGTTTATGCAGTTCACGGAAGGGATGCTGCAAAAGGTGAGGATATTGTCGGTTCAGCCGATTGGGCGATTAACTGGAATACAAGGCCGTGCAGGAACTTTTTCTATGAGAGCGGGGCAGATGCTGCAAACCTGCTGAACTACATCAACCAGCAGAAACTGTATCTGAATCTGACGACGAGACCGGCGGAATATTCCTATACGACAATGGGCAATTACGGGTATATTGATGCTGTCACATATTTGCAACCGGCACAGGACGGTAATTATTACTTAAACTATGAGTTCAGTATTTCCAGTCTGGGAGTGGCTCCGGCAACACAGACCTATGACTGCAGGCTTTACATTGACATCAATAATGACGGAAAGTTTTCCAAGTCGCAGGAGGAAATCACTTCCCTGGTGATTACGGAAATCACAACGGGCAAGGTTGTGGAGCGGGCAGCGGACGGTTACCACCTTTATGCCGGTGTGCCGTACAGGCTGAGCCGGGCCCTGCCGAGTGAATATATGGGGTGTATTGCGTGGAATCTGGTGGTGACCGCAGGGAACAATCCGGATATTCACGCTTCCGAGACGGGATACACTGTTGTGAGGGAGAAAGAAGGTCAGAAACAGGAACTGAAGATATTACAGGTAACCAGTGGATATTCCACCGGAACAAACCCGAACGGCGGTTTAAACAGCAACAATGTAAACCTTCAGGAGGAACTGGCGAACGGGACTACCGTGTGGGGAGAACTGTTAAAGAATGTACCTGACTTTGATTTGAACATTACCACTATATCCACTTATGGGGATAACGGACTGGTAGCAAAGTTTAAAAATGACAATACGTACCTTTCCCAGTTTGACATGCTGATTTTCGGTTTCAGTGACGGTTTTGCCGATATCCGGTATGAGCCGCTGCTGGATGCCATTACGGCGTATGCAAACAGCGGGCATTGTATCCTGCTTGCACACGATACCACTTTTGTGCAGACTTCTCAATTGGAGGGGCATTTTGATTATTCGCGTCCCAATTATGAAGGAGGGAAAAGAATCCCGATAGACAGGGACGGCAATACGTCTTTGTTTATTGATATGCAGGCCATGAACTGGTGGGGTGACGCGGAAAACGACGCCCGTCCCCGTTATCTGACGCAGGTTGTGCGGAATATCGGCGGTATGGATGTCTATGGCGTTACCGAAAACGGACCGGCCAGAAACGGCAATGAGATATACAGGGGCTCGGCGGAGTGGAATACACTGGTGTCTTCCGGGAAGGATATGGCATTTAAGCCCAATACCTATCAGACTGTCACTGTGCCCAATACACAGGGTGCAAGTTATATCCAGCTGCGTGAATGGCTGAGACCGAATGAACAGTATAACTGGGGACAGACGGCGTCCTGTACGGTCAACACCCTGTATTGTTTTAATATATACAATTCGGACTTTTTCTCGGGATTACACACCGGGGATTACGGCGGAGCTGCCGGTAACGGCTATGTGGGCGGTGAATGCAGTACACTGGTAGGCAAGGTGAATGACGGCATGATTACCAATTACCCGTATAAGATTCCGGACAATTTCTATGCTGCAAACACGCATGGACAGTACTGGGCGTTGGATTTGGAATCTGACGATGACAAAGATGGGGAATCCGATATTGTGGTGTGGTACACTTTGAATGACATCACAACCAATGATAACGGTGTAATCAGGGATGATTTTTACAGTGTATCCCCTTATGATGCTTCAAACTGTTACTATATTTATAATAAAGGAAATATCACTTACACCGGTGTGGGACACACGAAGGTATCCAGTGAGCAGGAGGTTAAGCTTTTCATCAACACCATGATAGCTTCCTATGTGGCAAGTATCAAAAATCCTTCTATCACCATTGTAGAAGACGGAAGCAGCAATGCCTCTGAAATCAACAGTATTTCCGTACCGTTTTTGGAGGACGGCAGGGTGCTGACAAGTTCCGCAGGCGGTAATCTGATAAAGGTTTATTTCAAGGTTTACGACAACAACATCGTGAAGGGAACAAAAACCATTACCGGAAACTTTTACCTTGACGGGGAAGAACTGAAACTCTCCATATATGATGTGGCGGGCAATAAACTGTATGATGCCGCTTCTCCTGACCCGGCCAATGTACTGGCAAGTGGGGAATCTTATTATGTGGAGGTGCCGGCATCCAGGTTAAACGGCCGCTATGCCGTAGATTTGAAGGTGGAGGTTTTCACGGACTGGGTACGCAACGGCGTCAGGATACAGTCCGATAAAATGTCGGATACGGTAACGATTGGCAAGGTGGAATTGTTTGACCTGGATTAGGCCGGAATTAAAAATTTTATAAAGTGTCTTGCACAGCCTGCGATTTTGGTGTATAGTTGTACCCGATTACTGTAAAAAAGGCAATCGGGGGAAAACGAAATGGCAAAGAATCTTGTAATAGTAGAGTCACCGGCCAAAATGAAGACTATCAAAAAGTTTTTGGGAGATAGTTATGCAGTGGCCGCCAGCAACGGACATGTGCGGGATTTACCAAAGAGCAGGTTAGGAATAGATGTGGAAAACGGCTATGAGCCGAAATATATTACAATCAGGGGTAAAGGAGATATCCTTGCAAACCTCAGAAAAGAAGTAAAAAAAGCGGAGAAAATATATCTGGCAACCGACCCGGACCGTGAGGGGGAGGCAATTTCCTGGCATCTTTACCATGCGTTAAAACTGGAAGGCAAGAAAACCTACCGCATTACTTTCAATGAAATTACAAAGAAAGCGGTAAAGGAATCTTTAAAGAATGCAAGGGAAATTGACATGGACCTCGTGGACGCACAGCAGGCAAGACGTTGTCTTGACAGAATGGTGGGTTACCGGATTTCTCCGCTTTTATGGGCAAAAGTAAAGAGAGGGCTTTCCGCAGGACGTGTGCAGTCTGTGGCATTGCGCATTATCTGTGACAGGGAGGAGGAAATAAGTGCCTTTATCCCGGAAGAGTATTGGACTCTTGATGCCGCGTTTTTGGTGGAAGGGGAAAAGAAACCCCTTACAGCAAAATATTACGGGACAAAAGAGGAAAAAAAGACTATCTCCACAAAGAAAGAACTGGAGGCGGTCAAAGAGTCGCTTGCGGGGGCATCGTATCAGGTAGTGGATGTGAAAAGAAGCGAGCGCGGCAAAAAGCCTCCGCTTCCTTTTACCACGTCGACTCTCCAGCAGGAGGCAAGCAAGGCGCTTAATTTCTCCACACAGAAAACCATGCGTCTGGCGCAGCAGCTTTATGAGGGCGTTGAAGTAAAAGGGGAGGGAACCATTGGTCTGATTACTTACCTGCGTACCGATTCCACACGTATTTCCGAGGAAGCGGAAACCATGGCCAAAGAATATATCAGGCAAAATTTCGGCGCCGAATATGAAGGGGAGGGGCAGGAGAAAAAAACGGGGCAGAAGATACAGGATGCCCATGAAGCCATCCGTCCGACCAGAATATCCCTTACACCCATACAGCTTAAGGAAGAACTTCCCCGGGATTTGTTCAGGCTGTATCAGTTGATTTGGAAAAGGTTTACCGCCAGCCGTATGCAGCAGGCAAAATATGAAACAACTTCAGTCAGAATCGGGGCAGGGGAGCATATCTTTACCGTGGCTGCCTCAAGGGTGTTATTTGACGGTTTTATGTGTGTATATTCGGAGGCGGACGAGGAGAAAGAAGAAAGCAACCATCTTGTCGGAAAAATAGATAAAGATAAAAAAATTAACTTTCAGGAGTTTGTGGAAAAACAGCATTTTACCCAGCCGCCTGCCCATTATACAGAGGCATCCCTTGTGCGGGAACTGGAAGAACTGGGAATTGGGCGTCCCAGCACATATGCGCCTACCATTACCACCATTTTAGCCAGACGCTATGTGGTAAAGGAAAATAAGAATTTGTATGTGACGGAACTGGGCGAAGTAGTTAACAATATGATGAAAGCGGCGTTTCCTACTATTGTAGATGTCAATTTTACCGCCAATCTGGAGGCTCTTCTGGATGGGGTCGAGGAAGGAAACGTAAACTGGAAGACGGTGGTGTCCAATTTTTATCCTGATTTGGATGAGGCGGTATGCATTGCGGAAAAAGAACTTTCCGAGGTGGAAATAGCGGATGAAGAATCGGAGGAAATATGTGAAAACTGTGGAAGGCATATGGTTATCAAGTATGGCCCCCACGGCAGGTTTTTGGCCTGTCCGGGATTTCCGGATTGCCGCAATGCAAAGCCTTACTTTGAAAAGATTGGCGTGCCCTGTCCCAAGTGCGGTAAGGATATTGTCATAAAGAAGACCAAAAAAGGCAGAAAATATTTTGGATGTATAGATAATCCGGAATGCGATTTTATGGTCTGGCAGAAACCAAGCAGTGTTAAATGTGAAAAATGCGGCTCACTGATGCTGGAAAAGGGAAGTAAACTTGTCTGCACAAATGAAGAATGCGGTTATGTGACAGGCAGAATGGAAAATGAATGAATATATGGTAAATTTACACATAATTTAGTGTAAAATCCAGAAATTGCATAAAATTAAAGTGCAATTACATTGAAAATCGTGTTGATGTGTGGTAAAATGGGCTTGTATTTCTGATGATGGAGGAATCTGAATGAGTAGCGTACAGTTATTAGACAAGACCAGAAAGATTGGGAAATTATTGCACAATAACAACACCAGCAAAGTGATTTTCAGTGATATCTGCAAGGTGATGCGCGAAATTTTAAACTCCAATGTCCTTGTCATCAGTCGTAAGGGAAAGGTATTAGGGATTGGCAAAACAGGCAGCAATAACTCCATAACGGACTTGATTCATGAGAACGTGGGCGGATTTATTGATGTCATGTTAAATGAAAGGCTTTTGGGAATACTTTCAACCAAAGAAAACGTCAATCTGGAAACGCTGGGTTTTGAACGGGCGGATATCAGGCAGTTTCAGGCAATCATTACACCGATTGAGATTGCAGGTGAGCGTCTGGGAACGCTTTTTATCTACAAATGCAGCGGGCAGTACGATATTGATGATATTATCCTGTGTGAGTACGGCACCACGGTGGTAGGACTTGAAATGCTCCGTGCAGTCAATGAGGAAAGCGCGGAGGAAAACAGGAAGCTTGCCGTGGTGAGGTCGGCAATTTCCACCCTGTCTTTTTCGGAGATGGAGGCAATTACCCATATATTTGATGAATTAGATGGTGTGGAAGGCATTCTGGTTGCCAGCAAGATAGCTGACAAGGTGGGGATAACCCGTTCGGTAATAGTGAACGCCCTCCGTAAATTTGAAAGTGCAGGCGTGATTGAATCCCGTTCCTCCGGTATGAAGGGTACTTACATAAAGGTGTTAAATGATGTGGTCTTTGAGGAAGTTGAGGAATTAAAAAAACAAAACGGCAGAATGTAAGCTGTTGTACACAAACTACATATACAATGGATTGCTGTGTGATAAATGGATTTATTGGACTATCAATAAGTCCATTTTTGAAGTTTTTTTGTGCTTGATTCAGTTTATATATTTTCGGTAAATAAAACACACAACATTATTTTGACAAAAATCAAGATAAAATGCTTGTGTTTTTTTATAAAATATTTATAATGGAGAATAGAGTAGGTGCAGTGTGCCACTCCATGGGATAAGAAGGGAGCAGTATTATGATTAATACAAACGCTTTTGATTACATTAATGTGCTGGACAAAGCAGCGGATGCATCCTGGATTCGCAACGAGGTCATATCACATAATATATCTAATGTGGATACGCCCGGATACAAGAGACAGGATGTGGCATTTGAAAGTGAATTGAAGAAGGCATTGGGGAGAAGCAGCAGAACTTCCAATATGGACCAGCGTGTTGCGGCTGTCAGGACTTCCCAGCTTGTGCCGAAGCAGTACACAGACATGGAAGGGTTTTCCTACAGGCTTGACGGTAACAATGTGGACGTCGAGACGGAAAATGTAATGTTAGCCGAAAATCAGATTAAATATCAGGGGCTTCTCGACAGCATCAACCAGGAATTTAAAAACCTGCAGATGGTAATGAAGTAGAACTGCCTTGCATAGATAAAGAAGAGGGAGGAATAAGACATGGGAATGTTTGATGCATTTAATATCAATGCGTCCGGTTTGACGGCACAGCGTTACCGTATGGATATTATATCGGAAAATGTAGCCAATGCAAATACCACCAGGACGGAAGACGGTACCCCTTACAAACGTAAGGTAGTCACTTTTCAGGAAAAAGGACAGGGTGTTTCTTTCGGCAACGTGTTTCATACGGCAAGGAACAGGTACTCGGGAAAAGGCGTGAAAGTCGACGCAGTGCATGAGGATACATGGACAGAAGGCAATATGGTTTATGACCCTTCCCATCCGGATGCGGATGAGAACGGTTATGTAATGTATCCGAATGTCAATATTGTGGCTGAGATGACAAATCTGATTGATGCCAGCCGTTCTTATGAAGCAAATGCAACGGCATTTTCAGCCAGCAAATCCATTGCTTTGAAGGGGCTCAGCATTGGACAGTCATAAATTTTTGTGAGGTTAGCCTGTATGATTAGATGATTACGACAACAGGAACAGGCAGGAGGAGAGTATAATGGATATTGGAGCAACACTGGCGGTGAGAAATGCAGAATCCATCGTTCAGAATGCTAAAAACATCGGACTGAATTCTTCTTACGGTATGGTGGGAAGGATACGGGAAACGGACAGCCTTTCTGCGGAAGGGTCTATGTTTGATGCCCTTTTGAATACGGCAATTGACAACATAAAGACCACAAACGACTATTTGTCCGATGCAGAGAATGAAGAGATTAAGTTTGCTTTGGGAGAGACAGAAAATACCCATGATTTAACGATTGCCCTGCAAAAGGCATCAACGGCGCTGCAATATACGGTAGCCATCAGGGACAGAGTGCTTGATGCATACAAAGAAATCATGAATATGCAGATTTAAGGCAGTGTCCGAAACTTACGTGGTAAGGAGAAAAAATCATGCCGGATAGAATCAGGGAGATTTTAAACAAGGTATTGGCGTGGTGGAATAAATTCACCGCAAAGCAGAAGACAATTATTATCGGTATCACAGCAGCGGTTGTGTTTACCTTCGCCATATTGATATATGTGTTTACAAAGCCACAGTACATACAATGGCAGCAGTGTTCCACTACTTCGGAGGCGGCTGAAATCATTGAGATACTCAACAGCAACAGCATCACCCATGAGGTATCGGATGACGGGCTGCGCATCCGTGTCAAAACCAGTCAGGTGGGGGCTGCCAATCTGGCGCTCGGTGCGGCCGGATACATGCCGGACCAGTATACGATTGAAAATGCGACCTCTTCCAGTATGTCCACGACCCAGTCAGACATGCAGAAGAAATGGGTTTACTACATGGAGCAGAAGCTGGCTAAGGATATTGCAGCCATAGAGTCTGTAAAGAGTGCATCAGTGACGATTAACATGCCGGACCAGACAGGGGCATTGATAGACACGGATAAGGAGTCATCCGCGTGGATACAGCTTACGCTGCAGGACAGATTTACCTCCGAGCAGGCGGCAACTGTGGCGCGTGCCGTGGCTACCGGTCTGGGCAACAACTCGACTGCCAACATTACGATTGTTGACAACAATGCAAACCTGCTGTTTTCGGGTGAGGAAGATTACACCACGGCAGGCGTGGCCAATAACATGATGGAACTGCGCGGACAGGCGGAAACCAAAGTGGGAGCCGATGTAAAAAAGGTACTGATAGGTTCCCAGCAGTTTGACATGGTGGAAGTTGCATGCAGACTGGATATTGATTTTGCAGAATACCAGCGTACCATACATGAATATTATGCCAATGCGGGTCGTGAAGAAGGCATGAAAGCGCATGAGGAGTTATACGAGGACAGCAATTCCAGTGGCAGCGGGGGCCTGCCGGGAACGGATTCCAATGATGAAACCACCAATATGTGGGATATGGGTTCCGATTCCGAGAGCGCTTCCAGCCAGAGGCTTACGGATTATCTGCCAAATGAACTGGTATCCGTGGAAAACCTTCCTCCCGGCATCATCAATTTTGATTCTTCCTCCCTTGCACTGACGGCCATTTCCTACAAGGTGGTCAGGCAGGAAGATGCAAAAAACCAGGGGCTTCTGGATGGCATGTCCTGGGAGGAGTACAAGGCAACCAACAGTGATTATGTCAAAATGGATGTAGATGAAGATTTCTACAGTATCGTGGCCAATGCAACAGGAATTCCCAGAGACAATATCACGATTCTGGCTTATCAGGTTCCCCAGTTTATTGACAAGGAAGGGCTGAATGTTAAGTCCACGGATGTGATTTCCATCATATCCATCGTGATTATCCTTGCATTGCTTGCCCTTGTGGTAATAAGGAGCATGCTTGGAAGGAAACAGGTGGAAGAGGAAGAAGAACTGTCTGTGGAAAATCTGCTGCAGTCTACGCCTGAAACTTCCATTGAAGATATTGAGATTGAGACGAAGTCGGAGACCAGAAAACTCATCGAGAAGTTTGTTGATGAAAATCCGGAAGCAGCAGCCAATCTGCTCCGTAACTGGCTGAACGAAGATTGGGGGTAATCATATGGCAAAACCAGCCGCAGAAGAAAAGTTAAACGGTTTACAAAAGGCAGCCATTTTACTGATTTCCTTGGGGCCGGAGCGCTCTGCCGGAGTATTTAAACACTTAAAGGAAGAGGAAATCGAAGAACTGACCTTGGAAATTGCCAATACAAGAAGCGTGACGCCACAGGCAAAGGAATCTGTGATTAATGAGTTTTATGAGGTCTGTCTGGCACAGCAGTATATTGCGGAGGGCGGTATTTCCTATGCAAAAGAACTTTTGGAAAATGCACTTGGCAATGAAAAGGCAATGGAGGTCATCGGCAAGCTGACGGCTTCCTTACAGGTTAAACCTTTTGAATTTGTACGCAAAACAGATGCAGCACAGTTGCTTAACTTTATTCAGGATGAACATCCGCAGACGATTGCCTTGATTATGTCTTACCTTTCCCCGGCGCAGTCGGCGCTGATTCTTTCGGCGTTGCCTCCGGAGAGGCAGGCAGACGTTACAAAGCGTATCGCAGTGATGGACAGAACCAGTCCGGATGTCATTAAAGAAGTGGAAAAAGTTCTGGAGTCCAAACTGGCATCTCTGGTAAATCAGGATTACACCATTATCGGCGGTGTGGACGCTGTGGTGGAAATTTTGAACACGGTAGACCGCGGTACGGAAAAACATATCATGGAAACCATGGAAATCGAAGAGCCGGAACTGGCAGACGAAATCAGGAAAAAGATGTTCGTATTCGAGGATATCCTGCTTTTGGACGACAGGGCAATTCAGAGAGTGCTGCGTGACGTTGACAATAATGACCTTGCCATTGCACTTAAAAATGCAAATGAACAGGTACAGAATGCTATTTTCAACAACCTGTCCAAGCGTCTTGCAGTCATGATAAAAGAAGATATGGAATTTATGGGGCCTGTACGTATGAAGGACGTAGAGGAAGCACAGCAAAAGATTGTAAATATCATCAGAAAGCTGGAGGATGCAGGAGAAATTGTCATTTCCAGAGGCGGAGGAGACGAGATAGTTGTCTAGTAATTTGATTAAGCGAGGGGTTACGCTGCTGAAAGAAGAAGTTCCGCGCATTATCGATTCAGATGCATTACTGGCCGGAAAGGTGGATACAGGCACGGGAAGCGGCAGAATGGCGCTGATGCCGGAAGATGAGGACGGTTTTGCAAGAGGACTGCGGGCAGAAGTATTGGAACCCGCAGCCCAGAATACGGATGGGCAGATAGTGGGGGAGGACTCTTTTGAGGAATCCGAGGATTTAGGTCCATCTCCCGAAGAACTGAAACAGCAGGCCATTGCGGAAATAGAAAAAATGAAAGAAGAGGCGGCTGTGTTGCTGGAAACAGAGCGGAGGCATACTCTGGATGCGGCAAAAAAACAGGGCTATCAGGAGGGTTATGCCGAAGGCATGAAGGAAGTGGAAGCCATAAAGCATAAACTCGCCGAAGAGAAGAAGGAAATAGAAAAACAATATGAAGCACAGCTTGACAATCTGGAGCCGCAGTTTATAGATGTTCTAAGCGGTATTTATGAGCATATCTTTAAAGTGGACCTTTCCGGTTACAGGGATGTAATAGTGGAACTGATTGCAGATACCATGCGGAAGACAGAAGGAGGCAGGGACTATATTGTCCATGTGTCAAAGGAAGACTATCCGTATGTGAACATGCAGAAAAAGAAAATCATGGAAGGGATGTCCACGGCAAATGCTTCCGTAGAAATCATTGAGGATATTACTCTTTCACAGAGTCAGGCCCTGATAGAAACCGGGGGAGGCATTTTTGACTGCAGCCTGGGTACACAGCTTTCGGAGTTAAGCCAGAAGTTAAGGCTGCTGTCCTACGATAAGCCGGCTGCGGATGGCTGAAAGGAATATTGTGCAGACACTTAAGGTTGATTTTAAAAAATATGATAAAGTAAAAGAATACAGTTTCTTTCATAAACTGGGCAAGGTTGTAAATGTGGTCGGACTGACCATAGAATCGGCCGGACCGGATGCCAGACTGGGAGATATCTGCCGGATTTTCCCGGAGGACAAAGAAGCAGGTTCCGTTATGGCGGAAGTGGTGGGATTTAAAGACAAAAAAACGCTTCTGATGCCTTATGAGTCAGTCGATGGAATCGGCTTGGGCTGTATGGTGCAAAACATGGGAGAGCCCCTTTGTGTGGAGGTTGGCGATGACATGCTTGGCAGGACGCTGGATGGGCTTGGCAGGCCCACAGACGGAAGGGCTATGCTCAGGGGAAAGAATTATCCTGTGGAGGCGATGCCGCCCGACCCGTTAAAGAGGGCCATTATAGACGAAGTACTGTCTTTGGGAGTAAAAGCGGTGGATGGCCTTTTAACTGTGGGAAAAGGACAGAGAATCGGTATATTTGCCGGTTCAGGCGTGGGAAAATCCACGTTAATGGGTATGTTTGCAAGAAATACCAAAGCGGATATCAATGTCATTGCCCTGATTGGGGAGCGTGGCAGGGAAGTTCGCGAGTTTATTGAAAGAGATTTGGGAGAAGAGGGCATGAAACGCTCCGTGGTGGTGGTTGCCACGTCGGATAAGCCGGCTCTGGAGAGGAATAAGGCAGCCAAAACGGCGACGGCCATTGCCGAGTACTTCAGGGACAAAGGCAAGGATGTTCTTTTAATGATGGATTCCCTCACGCGTTTTTCCATGGCCCAGAGGGAAATCGGGCTTGCAAGCGGAGAACCGCCAGTGTCCAGGGGATATCCCCCCAGCGTGTATTCGGAAATGCCAAAGCTTTTGGAGAGGGCAGGCAGGAGTGACAAGGGCTCCATAACCGGTTTGTATACAGTGCTTGTAGACGGAGATGATTTCAATGAGCCTATTACGGATACAGCCAGAAGTATTCTGGACGGGCATATCGTGCTCAGCAGAAAACTCGGTCACAAAAATCATTATCCGGCCATCGATGTATTGCAGAGTATTTCCAGATGCATGAGCCAGATTGTGGACAGGGAGCATAAGCAGCTGGCGGGTAAATTAAAAAATATACTTGCTACCTATAACGAGGCGGAGGATTTGATTAACATTGGCGCTTATAAGGCAGGAAGCAATCCGTCCATTGACCTTGCCATTCGCAAGATTGATGCAGTCAATGGATTTTTGTGTCAGGATGTAGAGGAAAAGTTTGATTACGAAGATACTTTCCGGCTTTTGCAGGAACTTTTTGAGGATTAAACATGGCTAGGTTCAGATATCGTATGCAGGGTATCCTGGATGTCAAAATGAAGTTGGAAAATCAGGCAAAACAGGAATTTGCCGCTGCAAAGGCGGCTTTAGACGCCGAGGAACTGAAACTGGAAGCGCTCAGGGAAAGAAAAGCAGGTTATGAAGCAGAAACGAGGGCGCTTCTTACAGGGGAACTTAACGTGCAGGAAATTGCAGACAGCAAGGCTGCCATACTGAGAATGGATGAGTATATTGAGTCGCAGATGCTGCAGGTGAGGAATGCAGCCAGGAAACTGGATGCGGCAAGGGAAAGACTGAAGGAGGTCATGCAGGAAAGAAAGATGCATGAAAAGCTGAAAGAAAATGCTTTTGAGGAATTTCTTCTGGACGAGAAAAAGCAGGAAGGCAAGGAAGTGGATGAACTTACCAGCTATACATACGGACAGAGAATAAAGAGAGCAGAGGAAAAGGTGTGAGGACAAATGGCTAAAAGTGCAGATGCTTCCGCAGTGGACAAAAAGAAACTGCAGGATGAAAAGAAAAAGTTAAAGGCAGATAAAAAAACACAAAAAAAAGAGGTAAAAAAGCGGGCTAAGGAAATCGCGGCAAGGGAAGCAGACCTTGCGGAAGATGAAGAAGGAGGCGGCTTTTTTACTTTTCTTGCCACGCTTGCCATTATTGTCGTGTGGATTGGCATTGTGTGCGTCATTATCAAATTGGACGTGGGCGGATTCGGCTCCAATGTGTTGACGCCGTTGTTAAAGGATGTGCCGGTGGTTAACAAGATTCTGCCGTCACAAAAGCCTGAGGAAGAAGAACCGTCGGAGGTGGTGGACAACGGTGGTTACACCAGCCTGAACGAGGCTGTGGAGCAGATAAGGAAACTGGAATTGCAGCTGCAGCAGGCACAGTCGGAAAGCCTGTCCAAAGATGAGGATTTGGCAAACTTAAGGGCGGAAGTGGCAAGGCTTCAGGAATTTGAAGCAAAACAAGTGGAGTTCCAGCATTTAAAGACAGAGTTTTTCAATCTTGTAGTGTATTCCGAAAAGGGACCGGGGGTTGAAAAATTCATAGAATGGTACGGGGAGATGGACCCTGCCACGGCGGAATATCTGTATAAGCAGGCAGTGGCAGAACAGGAAGCGGATAAGAAGGTGCAGGAATATGCAGAAACCTACTCTACCATGAAACCGGCGCGTGCTGCCGCCATATTTGGAAACATGAAAGACGACTTAAATTTTGTAGCCAGCGTCTTAAGCCTTATGGATGTGGAGGGAAGAAGCGCCATTCTGGCTGAAATGGACCCTGAAATAGCAGCGAAGATTACCAAAATAATGTACCCGCAGTCTTAAGTTGCAACTACTTTTGACCGATATATAATTAGGCGTAAAAGCCTGCACTTTGATAATTGAAGAGAGGAGGAATGCGAATGACAAGCACACCTGTAACCGTAGGCAAGGTTCCGGTTTATGCCGGGAAAGCGCAGACGGCGGCATCACAGGCAGGGGGCGGCGTGGAAAACAGTTTTTCCGATGTGCTGAAAAACCAGCAGGGCAGCGCCGATGTCAAGGGAACCGAAAGCCCGGTCCGTAAAAAACCGGATACAAAGATTGACAAGGTTTCCGAGGGCAGCGCCAAAAATGTGAAGAAGGCGGCGGAAGCGGAAAACAATGCGGAAGTATCGCCGGAGGAAGCAGTTTTACAGGCGGAAAAAGCAGCGGAAGCGGCAGCGGCCGAGATGGTTACGCAGACAGCGGAGGAACTTGGCATCACAGAGGAAGAAGTGCTGCAGATTCTGGACGGACTCGGCATGAGTCCCATGGATTTACTGAACACGGAAAACCTGCAGATGGTAGTTCTTGCAGCGGCAGGGGAAACGGATATGAGCAGTTTTGTCACAGATGAACAGCTGTTTACATCCTTCAAGAACCTGACGGCAACACTGGAGGAAACGATTGCGGAAGTTTCCGGGGAAACGGGACTTAGCACGCAGGAAGTGGAAGAATTGTTTGCAGGACTGCAAAACAAGGTTCAGACAGAAGTTGTGGAGGAAACAGGTTTTCCCATGATGGAAGAGGAAAAACCCCTTATGCAGGAACAGACGGCAGAAGGAAATCTGAAACCGGAAGCGGTATCCGGCAGGGAAGATAATGCGGGAGAAGGTTCCCAGGTCATGCTGGACAGAAGTCTGGAACAGGCAAAAGCAGGAAGCGGAAATGAAAACAGCTTTTCCGGTGAGGCGGCAGCCAATCCCTTTGTTCCCAATCCTGTATCACAGAATGCGGCAGCAGCATTGGAAACCGTTCAGGAAGCACAGGCCTTTTTTGATGCTGACACAGAAATGATTATGCATCAGATTACGGACTACATGAAAGCACAGGTTTCGGATGGCGTATCCGAACTGGAAATGCAGCTTCACCCCGAAAGCCTTGGAAACCTTCATGTAAGGCTTACCGCAAAAGAAGGCGTGGTTACGGCGCATTTTGCAGCACAAAATGATGTGGTAAAAACAGCGCTTGAGAGTCAGATGGTGCAGTTGAAAGAGACTTTCAAAGAGCAGGGCGTCAAGGTGGAAGCCATAGAAGTTACCGTCGAAAGCCATAAGTTTGATGAAAACTTAAGCCAGAACAGCGGCGGAAACATGAATGGCGAAAACAGGCAGCCCGCAAGGCAGAGAAACAGACGCATCAACATTAATCTGAATGAGCTGGAGGCAGAAGAAGAAACCCTCACTCAGGAAGACAGACTTGCAGCCGAGATACTTAGGGATAACGGCGGCACAGTGGAGTACACGGCATAAGTAAAAGAAAGGAGTGAACAGAATGAGTTTAATGGCTCCGGTTAAAGACGGACAATTTGTAACAGACACTTCTTCCACGGAAGAAAGCAAGGCGCTGAAAGGCGGAAAGGAAAGTTCACTTGACAAGGAGGCGTTCCTTCAGCTTCTGGTCGCACAGATGAGATATCAGGACCCCTTGGAACCGACTTCCAATACAGAGTATGTTTCCCAATACGCACAGTTCTCACAGGTAGAATCCTTACAGAACATGAGCGGCAGTATGGATTTGCAGAGGGCAAGCAGTCTGGTGGGAAAAGATGTTTATGTACGTTCAACGAACACCAAGGGACAGACCGATTATTTTTATGGACGTGTAGATTATGTTACCTATGAAGGCGGCAAGGCATATCTTTACATCAATGAAAACAAGTATTCACTGGATGAACTGGAAACCATTGTTGACCCGACTTACTATGAAGCATACAATCTGGCTACTGATTTGGTAACAGGCATCAATAAGCTTCCTTATCTTGGCAGCATAGACTTAAGTGACGGTGAAGCGATTGATGAGCTGAAGGAAATCTATGACGGCATGAATGATTACCAGAAGACTTTTGTTGCGAAGGAGAAAGTGGAAACTTTACAGAAGTATGTGGATAAGATAGCAGAGTTGAGGAAACTGGCAGGGGAAGAGAAACCCGATGCGCCGGAAGAACCCGAAGAACCCAAGGATGAGAATGACGGTTTGGGAGATGAATAGCAGCGCAGTGCAGTACAGGATGTCCAGACAGGCAGAACACAAGGAGGTGTCCGCATGAAAGTGCAAAACGGCAGTTTTCCCTCCATAGAACAGCTTCAGGACCAGTATTTCAGGCAGAACGCCAGGCTAAATCAGGTTCCGGAAAAGGAAGGGCTTTCCTTTCAGGAAGTACTTTCCAGAAAACAGACAGGGCTTACGGACGGCGCCGGAGAACTTAAATTTTCAAGGCACGCCGCAAACCGGTTATCTGACAGGAATATTGAACTGACGATTACCCAGATGGAAAGGCTGACGAACGGAGCAAAAAAAGCGGGGGAAAAAGGGATACAGGAATCTTTAGTCATTGTGGACCAATTGGCATTTATCGTGAATATTCCCAATAAAACGGTAGTAACAGCGATGGACCAGACACAGGCACAGGACAACATTTTTACAAATATAGACGGAGCGGTAATTATGTAGCCGGACCTTTCGGAGGCTATCGTTTCCCGACTGACAGAAGGAAACAGGTTTCGTCACAAGATTAGGAGGTCAATGAATTATGATGAGGTCACTTTTTTCTGGTGTATCAGGTCTTAAGACACACCAGACCAGAATGGACGTAATTGGTAACAATATTGCGAACGTTAACACAACAGCATTCAAATCAAGCACTATGGTTTTCAGTGATTTGATTAGCCAGACAACCCAGAAAGCATCCGGACCCAATGCCGCAACAGGAGCAGGCGGTATTAATGCGAGACAGATTGGTCTTGGTGTTAGGGGAGGTGCTATCAACACCAACATCAGCACACCGGGCGCAGCCCAGTCCACAGGTAATCCTTTTGACATTATGATAAGCGGAAGCGCTTTCTTTGTGGTTAATAACGGCAGTGAAAATTTCTTTACCAGAGACGGTTCTTTCTATGTTGACGGTGCGGGAAACCTTGCCATGACCAGCAACGGATACAATGTAATGGGCTGGCAGGTGGATGAAGAAACCATGAATATCAAGCAGGATACGGTTTCCGCCCTGCGTATCATGAGCGCTGCAAACATGACATATCCGCCCGAGGCGACAAGCAAGGCGTATGTTTCAGGTATTATTGACAAGAACAACAAGGATGTGACGAGTTCATCGGGCAAGTCCATCAACTTAAATTTCTACGATGAACTTGGTTATTCTTATACGGCCAAGCTGGTGATTAAGCAGTCGGCAGCGACAAATGAATACAGTATTGAACTCAACAAAATTCTGGATTCCGTTGGCAATGAGGTTCCCATTGACGGTGTAACTTTCGGCTCGGCGACTTCCCAGAAAGTAAACAACAGCGTGAAACTGGATGATACCGCGTACCAGTGGACCGGTAACATCCTGCAGACTCTGGCAGGCAAGGATGTCTGCAATCTTGCCAATATATTTGCGGATGATGCGACTACGGATAATCCGAAACTGAAAACGGATGATGAAGATGCCATGGCGGCAATAAATGAACTGGCCAAAGCATATGGTTATGAAAATGCAACGGATGATTTCATGAACCTTACGGTTGCCCTTACCAATGCAGCCGGCAGTACTCCGACTTTCGTGAGCGGTACCTATTCCGTACAGCAGCTTTTGTATAATCAGGCAAACGGTTTGCAGCCCAACCTGACTACGCCTAAGGATGCCATTGCAGAAGATATTGCCAATTTCGGACTGGATGCTTTTGATACCACGGGACGTAATTTTGAAGGTGCGACATTGGTTTATGATGCCGATAAGGGCGGATTCCTTGGCATTAACGGTATGGAAAATGTATCCAGTGTAACCTTGGGTCTTTCGGGACTCGGTGGTAATTTCAGGGATATTGAAATTGATTTTGCAACCAGTTCCATGTACGATAACAAAGGTACCTGTACGGTGGCAGCTACGGCAGGTGACACGGATGGACTGGGAATGGGCCGTAAGCTGGGCGATATGAGCGGTGTTTCCATTCAGCAGAACGGTATGATTTATGCTGCTTATGATAATGGTATGACAAGACTTCTGGGACAGATTGCAGTGGCAGAGTTCCCCAACGTATCCGGATTGGAGAAGGTGGGAGAAAACCTGTATTCCGCTACGCTGAACTCGGGTGAATTTGACGGAATCGGTGTGGATATCACAGCAAACGGCGGTAAGATGTCTACCGGACAGTTGGAAATGAGTAACGTGGACCTTTCCGCAGAGTTTACGGAAATGATTACCACACAGCGTGGTTTCCAGGCAAACAGCCGTATTATTACGGTTTCAGATACTCTTTTGGAGGAGTTGACAAATCTGAAGAGATAAGCGATAATATAAATACATACAGGATGAAAGGGTCAGGCAGTTTCTGCATGACCCTTTAGATTGTCAGTACAGCGCCGCATCAGGATACGGAGGAGCCATGATTGAAATCACGAAAATGAACGGACAGAAAGTTTTGATTAACCCGGATTTGATTGAAACGGTGGAGGAAACACCCGATACGGTGATGACTCTCACTACGGGGAGAAAAATTATTGTAAAAGAAAGTAGACAAGAAGTAAAAAATTTAGTAAAATTGTATAGAAAGGATATTTTTGCTGATTAATGCATATCATATATTCTTTTTATACAAATAGAATAGAAAGTACAGGTGGAGTTAAGTGGATATTGCATCAATACTGGGGTTGGTAATTTGTTTCGCCATGGTTATTCTTGGTGTTGCGACCAGTGGCGGTTTGGGGGCGTTGCCTAGTTATTTTGACATTCCTTCCATAGCGATTACGTTCGGAGGTGCATTTTCGGCGGTTTTGGCGGCTAATTCCCTTCAGAGTTTCGTTAGTGGTCTGAAGAGTTTTGCACTTATTTTAAAAGTGCCGACCAACAATACTTCCGAGATGATAAAAAATATAATTGATTTATCCAACGTGGCCAGGAAGGAAGGACTGTTGTCTTTGGAGGAGGCAGCAGGAGATTTGCAGGATGAATTCCTGAAAAAGGGAATTCTTCTTATTGTAGACGGTACCGACCCGGAACTTGTGCGTGCCATCATGGAAACAGAGCTTGTCAGCATGGACAGCAGGCATAAGGCGCGTATCGGGTTTTGGGAAAATGTAGCGGCCATGGGACCTGCCTGGGGTATGATTGGTACTTTGGTTGGTCTTGTTAACATGTTGCAGAACATGGAGGACGCTTCATCCATCGGTCCTAACATGGCTACAGCGCTGATTACCACTTTGTATGGCTCATTGCTTGCAAACTGGGTATGTGCACCTGTGTCAAACAAACTGAAGGCACAGAATGATATGGAAATGATGCAGAAGGAAATCATGATAGAGGGGCTTTTGTCTATACAGGCAGGAGAAAATCCCCGTGTTATCGAAGAGAAGCTGAAGTCCTTTGTTTCCCCTACGGAACGTGGGGAACAGGGAGATGACGGAGGTGAGGAGATTGGCTAAGAGAAAGGAAGATTTGCCACCTCCCGGCTCTCCGGCGTGGATGGCTACTTTCGGTGACCTAATGAACCTGCTGCTGTGTTTCTATGTGCTTTTATTTTCCATGTCCGTCATCAGTGAAGACCGGCTGAAAGCGGTTGCGGAATCTTTTAACAATACCTTTTCCATTTTTGACGGGGGAGCCACCGCAATCGGGGACGGCATCTTAATCAGTAACGGCATGAGTCAGCTGAATGAACTGGATGAATTTATTAACAGTACCGGTAAAACGGCTGACAGCGAGAACGAAGCTGATGAATTTAATGAATATGAAAATATGATGGAACAACTGGAACAGGCGCAGTTGGAAGCTTCTGAGGAGTTATATGAGAAAATAGAGGAAAGCATCGCGGAAAACAATCTTTCGGATGTGATTAATGTGGATTTTAATGCACAGTATGTGCAGCTGACATTAAAAGGAGCCCTGTTATATGATTCCGGTAAAGCGGAAGTCAGGGAAGATGCCCTGCCGGTTCTGGAAAAAGTGGGAGTGATGCTGGAGCGGTATGCCGGCGGCATTATTGAAATTGAGGGACACACGGATAATGTGCCGATGCACAGTAATCGTTATGCGGACAACAGTGAGCTCAGTTGTGCAAGGGCGCTTTCCGTATTTAATTATTTTATGGATACGACAAACCTTGACCCGGCTATGGTGAAGTATGCCGGACGGGGAGAGTATGTTCCGGTTGCCGATAATTCCACGGAAGAAGGCCGTGCAAGGAACAGGCGCGTGGAAATCAGGATATATAATGATTTAAGCACCTATCAGTAGGTGACATGGAGGAAAGGATGCGCACTGGCGCGGAAAAATCGATATGAAAAAGAATTTGATGTCAATCTTGATACTGGCTCTTTTAGTGGTGAATATTGTACTGACTGCCATTATGATGTTCAGCGTAACGGGAGCCATGAAAAGCACGACTGCCCTGGTAGGCAGGATTGCAGCAGTTCTGGACCTGGAGTTAAATCTCGGGGATGATGAAACGGAAGTGGCGATTGCAGACAGTGTAACGTATGATATTGCAGACACCATGACGATTCCTTTAAAACGTGCGGTAAATGAAGAAGGCGTGGAAGAGGACCAGCGGTATGCCATGGTTGCGGTTTCGATTTTGATGGATAAAACCAACAAAGACTATAAAGAATATGCAGAAACCATGGATGCCAATGCAAGCGTCATCAAGGGCGAAATAATTGATGTAATTTCCTCCTATACATTGGATGAGTTCAGAAATGACACAGACGGTGTGCGGGAAGCAATTCTGGCAAGGCTCCGCAAAGTATACAATTCCGATTTCATCTACAAGGTGGTATTCAGCGATTGGAAAATAGGATAGCCATCTCAAAGGCAATAGAGCAGGACTTGAAGACAGGAGGTGAGCTTAATGGGCGAGATATTGTCCCAAAATGAAATAGACAATCTGCTGGCTGCACTTTCTACGGGTGAACTGGATGCGGACCAAATACAGGACCAGACCGATAAACAGGTTAAGAATTATGATTTCCGCCGCCCGGCAAAGTTTTCCAAAGAACATTTGCGTACCCTGGAGATTATTTTTGAGCACTACGGAAGACTGGTATCCACAAACCTCCCCGTTTATTTGCGAAAAAATGTACAGATAAGCGTGGCGAGTTCCGAAGCAGTTACTTTTTCGGAGTTTACCAATTCATTATCCAACCCCGTTATTCTGGGAATTGTAAATTTTCAACCCTTGTCGGGAAATATTATTGTTGACTTGTCCACCAACCTTGGATATGCTATGATTGACCGTATGCTTGGCGGGCAGGGAGACCCTCTTGAAAAGAGCAGGGAATTTTCGGAAATAGAACTTACTATAATAGAAAAACTGATGGTGGTGTGTATACAGCTTATGCGTGAGCCATGGAAGAACGTGCTGGATATCAACCCGGTGCTGGAAAGGCTGGAAACCAATCAGCAGTTTGCACAGATTATTGCCCCTAATGATATGGCAGCCATTGTCACACTCAATGTGAAGATTGGAGAGGTGCAGGGCTTCATAAACCTGTGTCTTCCGTATTTTACACTGGAAGACATCATGGATAAATTAAATACAAGATACTGGTATGCCAACATGCAGGAGATGCATGATGACGATTATGAGGAGCATATTGAATCCTTGATTCGCAGGGTAGACATACCGGTAAAAGCAGTTTTGGGAAAGAGTGCGGTTTCCGTAAACGACTTTGTCAATCTGCAGGTCGGAGATGTCATCCGGCTGGATACACATGTGGATAGTGAATTATCTGTCTACGTGGGAAATATCAGAAAATTTACCGCATTACCGGGAGCCAGCAAAGATAATTATGCAGTCAGGGTGACCACGGTAATCAGAGAGGGGGAGTAAGACATGGACGGCATGTTGTCCCAGGACGAGATAAATGCATTGCTTAATGGAATGGACCTTTCCGCAGGTGCGGGGGGTGCAGAGGAGGCAGGGCCGGTTTCAGAGGAAATTGATGAAATAGACGAGAGTCTGTTGACAGATACTGAGAAAGACGCGGTTGGTGAGGTGGCCAATATCAGCATGGGTTCTTCCGCAACAACCATGTATTCTCTTGTAAACAGAAAAGTGAATATTACTACACCGGTGGTAACGCTGGCAAACTGGAATACCGTGCTGCAGGAATATGAAAAGCCCTGTGTTTTTATACAGATTAAGTATACCAGCGGATTAGAAGGCAGTAACATCCTTGTATTGAAAGAACACGATGTTAAGATAATCACGGATTTGATGATGGGCGGGGATGGAACCAATACGGATGGCGAGTTGGGAGAACTGCATTTGAGTGCAATCTCCGAGGCCATGAACCAGATGATGGGAGCTTCTGCCACATCTCTTTCCACCATGCTCGGCATATTAATAGATATCAGCCCGCCGGAAGCAAGTCTTGTGGACTTGACGGAATACAAAAGGGGAGAAGAAATATCTCCGTTTTTGGGAGGTACTTTTGTCAAGATAGCTTTCCGTATGCAGATTGATGAATTGGTAGACAGCACAATTATGCAGCTGTATCCGATTGATTTTTCCAAACAGATAGTCGAAAGCTTTATGCATCAGATGGAGGGAGACGAAGCAGCTTCTGCACCGGCGCCTGCACCTGCCGCACCGGCACCGGCGCCCGCACCTGCACCTCAGCCCGCACCCCAGATGCAGGGGATGCCTGCACAGGCAGGGATGGATGCGATGGCAGGCCAGGGTATGAACCCCATGTACGGACAGATGGGAATGCCGCCAATGGGCGCCCCCATGGGTATGGACGCGATGGCAGGCCAGGGCATGAATCCCATGTACGGACAGATGGGTATGCAGCCACAGATGGGAATGGGAATGCCCGGCGGCATGAATATGGCACAGATGTATATGCCACCGCAGATGAATATGCAGCCGAATGTGAATATTCAGCCGGCACAGTTCCAGAATTTTTCCAGCGATTTGTTATCATCCACAAGCCAGGAAAATATCGGTCTGATTATGGATGTACCGTTGGAGGTAACGGTTGAGTTGGGAAGAACGACCAAATCAATTTCAGAAATACTTGACTTTGCACCGGGAACTATTATAGAGTTAGAGCGTATAGCAGGCGAACCAATTGATGTTCTGGTAAATGGCAAATTTGTAGCCAGAGGTGAAGTGGTAGTCATTGAAGAGAGTTTTGGCATCAGAGTGACAGAAATTATCAAATAAAAAGTGCAAATAAGGAGAGAAAACGGTATGGCGAAGAATATTTTAATCTGTGATGATGCAGCATTTATGCGCATGATGATTAAGGACATCTTGACAAAAAACGGTTACAATGTGGTTGGTGAGGCAGAAAACGGTGCAAAGGGCATTGAGAAATACAATGAACTTCATCCTGACCTTGTACTCATGGATATTACCATGCCGGAATTGGATGGAATTGCTGCTTTAAAGGGAATTAAACAGGCAGACCCGAATGCGCGTGTCATTATGTGTTCCGCAATGGGTCAGCAGGCCATGGTTATTGAGTCCATTCAAGCCGGAGCTAAAGATTTTATCGTAAAACCTTTTCAGGCTGACCGTGTATTGGAAGCAGTAAAGAAGGTCGTAGGATAATGCTTGCAGCAGGCCTTCATACTGCGGATAGTTTTTCCCAGCTGATTACGGTGCTTCTTGTCTTTGTCTTTGTGCTGGCGTTGACTTTATGGACGACCAGATGGATTGCAAGATACCAGAAGGGACAAAAGGCCGGGCAAAACATTGATGTGGTGGAAACCTGTCCTATGGGCAATGGAAAATACATACAGATTATCAGATTGGCGGATAAGTATGTGGCAGTTGCCGTGTGCAAGGATACCGTTATAGTGCTGGCGGAACTGGATGGGGAGCAGATGGAGTTTCCCGATGACGCCGGCAGGGTTTCTTTGCGGTTTCAGGACTTGCTTCGCAAGGCGAAGGCTGTTTATCCCGGGGGGGAAAATACGTCAAAGGAAGATTCACCGAAGGAAGAGTAGGCTAAACGTGAAAAAGCAGAAAGAATTTTTTTTCGGAAAAACATTTATAAAAGTGATATGCCTGCTGGTTACGGTGGGCATATTGTGTATTTTGCCTGTACAGACGGTAAGTGCCTCCCAGACGGGTGGAAATACCGGTGATACGGATATTTCCACTGTCATAAATGAACCGGGAACGGCTGAAACGCCTGAGGATTTGGAGGAACTGAATATTGCCAACAGGGTAACGATTGAAGTGGAAGGCGGGAACGGACAGATAAACGGTGCACTCAGGATTTTACTTGTGCTGACGTTTATCGCAATAGCGCCCATACTGATTATCTGTATGACGTCCTTTACCAGAATTATCATCGTGCTTCATTTTACGAGAGCAGCCCTTAATACGCAGACGGCACCACCCAACCAGATATTGATTGGCCTGGCGCTGTTTCTCACGTTTTTTATTATGACGCCGACAATTACCAGTATTTATGCAGATGCATATCTGCCATATGAAGCAGGTGAGATGAATGAAGAGGAAGCGCTCGGTGCGGCGGTAGTTCCGCTCAGGCAGTTTATGTATAATGAAACACAGCGGAAAGATGTGGAGTTGTTTATGGGCATAGCCAGACAGGACTGGAATGGGGAACTGGAGGATATTCCTTTGACAGTGCTGATACCCAGCTTTATGATAAGTGAACTGAGGCGTGCTTTCTTTATGGGATTTATCATATATATTCCTTTTATTGTCATAGACATGGTAGTGGCCTCCACGCTGATGAGTATGGGTATGATGATGCTGCCGCCCACCACGATTTCCATGCCTTTCAAGATTCTGTTGTTTGTCATGGCAGATGGCTGGAGTCTGGTGATAGGAAGTCTGGTGTCCACCTTCCATAATTTATCATAATACAGAGGAGGTATGCGGATGAATGTAGAGGTCGTAACGGAAATAGCAAGCAGGGCATTATACATGATTATCCAGACATCACTTCCTGTTTTGCTGGTGTCTTTGTGTGTAGGTCTGATTGTCAGTATTTTCCAGACAGTGACTTCCATACAGGAACAGACACTGACTTTTGTACCCAAAATAGTCTGTGTTTTTCTGACGTTGATATTGATAGGAAACTGGATGCTTACTTCCCTCATAGAGTATATGACGGATTTGTGGCTGAATATGGTTTCATATGTCAGATAGCGGGAATCTTGTATGACAAACTTATCTTTTTCATTTTTTGATTTGGAATATTTTCTATTGATTTTGGTACGGGTTTCCTGTTTTGTTTTTATTGCCCCTTTTTTCAGCATGAATAATACGCCGAGGCAGGTGAGGATAGCACTGTCCGTTTTTACCTCTTTTTTATTATACACCACCCTGACACCGGCGGAGGGGGTAGTCTATGATTCGGTTGTTTCATATGCCGTGATTGTGGGAAAGGAAGCTGTCACGGGACTGCTGATTGGATTTGCTGCCAATGTCTGTACGGCCATCGTCAATTTTGCGGGCTCGATTGCGGATATGGAAACAGGACTTTCCATGGTTACGCTTATGGACCCTGCAAGCAGGACGCAGTCAAGCGTAACGGGTGTTTATTTCCAGTATGTGGTTATGATGATGTTGATTGCCAGCGGCATGTACCGGTATCTTCTGGGTGCGCTTGCAGACTCATTTCTGCTGATTCCGGTAAACGGCGGAGCGCTCAGGGGGGAAAATCTGCTTTCCTCCATTGTAATGTTTCTGGGGGACTATATTACCATTGGTTTCCGTATCTGTCTTCCGGTATTTTGTGTTATATTATTGTTGAATGTGGTATTGGGTGTGTTGGCTAAGGTAGCGCCGCAGTTGAATATGTTTGCGGTGGGTATCCAGCTGAAGATACTTGTCGGAATGAGTGTGCTGTTTTTGACCACCGGTCTTCTTTCCGGCGCTTCGAGTTTTATCTTTACAGAAATCAAGAAATTAACTGTCGCATTTGTGGAGGGCATGATGTGATGTTTCAATATAACCTTCAGTTTTTTGCAAAAGAGGGACCGGGCGGGGAAAAAACAGAGCCGGCTACCGAAAAAAAACTGACAGATGCCAGAAAAAAGGGACAGGTTGCCAAGAGTAAGGAGGTTGGCAATGCCCTCAGCCTGATTGCCTTGTTTGTTATTTTAAAGATATGGGTGGGAAATATCGGAACACAATTCCTGACATTGTTTTCCGATGTATATAAGAGGATTCCTGACAGTGTGGTAAACTGGAATGGGTATCTGCCGGAACGGGACATGCTGATTTTGTTCAGGCATATGATGGTACAGATTCTAGTCATAGTGGCGCCGGTATTTATCGTGGCATTTATTGTCGCTTTCCTTGCGGACATTGTTCAGGTAAAATGGAAGGTAACCGGGGAGCCTCTGCGTCCCAAATTTAATAAACTCAGTCCGCTTGGCGGCATTAAAAGAATATTTTCCGTAAATTCCCTGATAGAACTGATTAAATCCCTCTTAAAAATTATATTGGTGGTATATGTCAGTTACAATTACCTGAAAGACAAATGGCCTTATCTGTATCTGCTGTACGATATGCCGCTTTTACAGGCAATACAGTTAGTGGGAAGCATGGTGATAGACTTAGGTATCAGGATAGCGATGGTTTACATTGTAATAGCCCTGGTAGATTACATCTATCAAAAGGTAAAGTTCAGCAGGGATATGCGAATGACAAAGCAGGAGATAAAAGATGAGTACAAACAGCAGGAAGGAGACCCGCAGATAAAAGGCAAAATCCGGCAGAAGATGCAGGAGGTATCCCGAAGGCGTATGATGCAGAACCTGCCGCAGGCGGATGTGGTCATTACCAACCCGACCCATTATGCTGTGGCAATACAATATGACCCAAAGATTGCAGATGCCCCCATAGTCCTGGCAAAAGGAGAGGATTATCTGGCGCAGAGGATTAAGGAGGCAGCAAAAGAGCATCACATTGAAATTGTGGAAAACAAGCCGCTTGCCCGGATGCTTTATGCCAATGTGGAAGTCGGGCAGGTGGTTCCGCCGGAGCTTTATCAGGCAGTGGCGGAGGTATTGGCTTTTGTATATCATTTGCAGGGCAAAGTGTGAGAATAAGCGGAAGAATAGGAGGTGAGGAGCATGAATTTTAATGTAAAAATGAATCGGATGGATGTTTTGGTTGCAGTTTATATTCTGACGGCGTTTGCCATGCTGATTGTACCGCTGCCGGCACAGCTTCTGGATGTTTTTATGGCTTTTAACATGGCAATCTCCTTCACCGTATTATTTGTGTGCATGTTTGCAAAGGAAGTGTTGGATTTATCCTATTTCCCTACCATATTGCTGTTTACCACCATATTCAGGCTTGCGATGAACGTGTCCTCAACCAGATGCATTCTGACGACGGGCAGTGCAGGAAACGTTGTCACGACTTTCGGACAGTTTGTGGGCGGCGGAGATTTAATAGTCGGAGCGGTTATCTTTATTATTTTAATATTGATACAGTTTCTGGTAATCAATAAAGGTTCTGAGCGTGTGGCTGAAGTAACGGCACGTTTTACTCTGGATGCCATGCCCGGTAAACAGATGGCCATTGATGCGGATTTGAACACAGGCGCAATCGATGACCAGGAGGCAAAGAAGAGGAGAGAGAAAATTCAGCTGGAATCCAGCTTTTTCGGCTCCATGGATGGTGCCGTAAAATATGTAAAGGGAGACGCCATAGCAGGTCTTTTGCTGACGGCGATTAACATTATAGGCGGTCTTGCCATGGGCATGACAAGGGGTGGAATGGACATCAATGCCGCCGTACAGCAATATGGCGTACTTACCATTGGTGACGGACTGGTCAGCCAGATACCTTCCCTGTTAATATCCCTGTCAACAGGTATTCTTGTGACAAAGGGTGGAAAAGAAGCGGATTTCGGTCCTACCATTTTGAAGCAGTTGTTTGGTGTACCAAAGGTTATGTATCTGGTAGGTGCGGCGCTTTCTTTCCTTGGCATCACCACCGAGCTGAATACCATCCTGTTCCTTGGGATGGGGCTTGTCTTTATCGTGGGCGGCAGGATGATTGCGGGCAATCTGGAGACGGCACAGATAGAAGCACAGGTGGATTCCGACGAAGTAGCGGCAGAAGAAATCAGGCAGCCTGAGAATGTAAACAGTCTTTTGCAGGTTGACCCTATAGAACTGGAATTCGGTTATGGCATTATACCGCTTGCAGATGTCAATCAGGGCGGTGATTTATTGGACCGCGTGGTCATGATACGAAGGCAGATTGCGCTGGAACTGGGTACTGTGGTGCCGATTATCCGTCTGCGTGACAATATTCAGCTGAATCCCAACCAGTATATTATTAAGATAAAGGGAATACAGGTCAGTGAAGGGGAAATCCTTTTTGACCATTATATGGCGATGAATCCCGGATATGTGGAGGAAGAAATTACCGGTATTCCAACCTTTGAACCGTCGTTCCACCTGCCTGCCACATGGATTACCGAGGGACAGAGGGAGCGTGCGGAAAGCCTGGGATATACGGTAGTTGACCCGCCTTCCATTATCGCAACGCATCTTACGGAAATCATCAGGCAGCATATTTCCGAACTGCTTACAAGGCAGGATATTCAAAATCTTATCAACAACCTGAGGGAAACCAATCCTTCCCTTGTGGAGGAACTGATACCCAAACAGCTTGGTCTGGGTGAAGTGCAGAAAGTATTGCAAAATCTCTTGAAGGAAGGAATTTCCATCCGGGATTTGCTTACCATATTTGAAACACTGGCTGATTACGCGCCTACGACGCGGGATACGGATATCCTGACAGAGTATGTGCGCCAAAGCCTGAAAAGGGCTATTTCCAGTAAGTTTTTCCCGGCTCACGAAACGACCAATGTGGTTACGCTGGACCCGAAGGTGGAGCAGGAAATCATGGGCAGCGTAAAACAGACGGAACAGGGTGCCTACCTGAATCTGGACCCGGAGCTTACAAAAAAAATTGTGGCTTCCGTTGGAAACGAAGTTCAGAAACTGGAAAACCTGGGGAAGAGTCCCATCATTATTACTTCCCCCATAGTCAGAATGTATTTCAGGCGGCTTACGGAAGATTATTACAAAGATTTGATTGTGGTATCCTACAATGAGATTGACTCCAATGTAGAGCTGCAGTCTGTAGGGATGGTGACGGCATAATGATAATAAAAAAATTTCAAGGAAAGACAGAAGAGGATGCAACCGCATCTGCTAAAAAAGAGCTGGGTGACGGTGTTATCGTCATGAACGTAAAAAATTTAAAGCGGAAGGGGCTGTTTGCTGCTTTTCAGAAGCCGCTTGTGGAAGTGACAGTGGCGCTTGAAGAGGAAAGCGAACGTTTCAGTCCGGTAAAAAAAGAGCAGACAGGGGCAGCGGAGGAAGCGAAAAGGAAAAGCACGCCCATCACCAGCGCCTGGCAGAAGACCAATGCGGGGATTTACGAACGGAGTGCGGCAGGAATAGATACACTTGAGGAAAAACTGGAGAACCTGCAAAATCTTCTGGTTCAGCAGATGCAAAAACCCGAAAGCACGGAAACGGAAGAGGCCGAAGTAAAAGAGCAGACAGATAAAGAACCGGAAGAGGAAAAAGATACAGAAATTCTGCGTTTTATGAAACTTCTGTATAATGTCATGCTGGAAAACGAGATAGACGAAAAATATGTCAATCAGATACTGGATGAGATAGAAAAAGTACAAAAACCCAATATGCCGTTTGATTATGCACTGGCAAACACTTATCAGAAGATGATTTTAAAATTCGGTACGTCTTTTGAAATCACACCGTCCAAGGAAGGACCGAAAGTCGCATTTTTTGTAGGGCCTACCGGAGTCGGAAAGACGACTACCATAGCAAAGATTGCTTCCCAGTTTTCCGTGGAGGAGAAAAAGAAAGTTGCGCTGCTTACGGCAGACACTTACCGGATTGCAGCGGCGGAGCAGCTTCGTACATATGCCAATATTTTAGAAGTGCCTTTCCGCGTTATTTACACAATTGAAGAGCTGGAAAGCGCATTGCGGGATTTTAAGGATTATGATTATGTTTTTGTGGATACAACCGGACATTCCCATCAAAATGAAGAACAGAAGGAAGCGACAAAGGCATTTGTCCATTGCGTGGACGGACTGGTGGAGAAAGAAGTTTTTCTGGTTCTCAGCGCCACAACAAAATACAAGGATTTACTCAGCATTGCGGACAGTTATAAAGAAATTTCGGACTATAAGCTTATTTTCACAAAACTCGATGAAACAACGGCATTCGGAAATATTTTAAACCTGAAGATGTATACGGGTGCAAATCTTTCTTATGTGACATACGGACAGAATGTGCCGGAGGATATTGAAAGGTTTAACCCGCAGAAGACGGTGAAACAGCTTTTAAGCGGGCAACATGGGAAGAATTCCTGAAAAGGACGGCTGAACGGAAAGATAAAACAGGAGGAAGGACATGGACCAGGCAGAACAGTTAAGGAACATTATCAAGGCTGGCAGCCAGCAACGTTCTCTGGCCAGGGTAATTACGGTTACCAGTGGAAAAGGCGGTGTCGGAAAATCCAATACCGCAATTAATCTGGCAATCCAGTTTCGCAAAATGAACCAAAGGGTCATTATTCTGGATGCGGATTTTGGTCTGGCTAATATAGAAATTATGTTTGGGGCAGTGCCGAAGCATAATCTTTGTGATTTGATATATCAGGGCAAGAACATTAAGGAAATTATTACATGGGGTCCGATGGATGTAGGATTCATTTCAGGCGGTTCCGGTATTGCAGGGATGAGCAATTTAAGCCGGGGCTATCTGTCCTATATTGTGCAAAACCTGTCAGAATTGGATTCCATTGCGGATATTATCATTGTGGATACGGGAGCAGGCATTTCCGATGCGGTATTGGAATTTTTGGTTGCAAGCGGGGAAATTCTGCTTGTGACAACGCCGGAACCCACATCCATAACGGATTCCTATTCTCTGTTAAAGGCATTGGGCAGACATCCGAGGTTTTCCGTGGATAATGCACAAATTAAAGTGATTGCCAATAAAATAGAGAAGGAGGAGGAAGGCCATATTCTGTTTAATAAGCTGAATGCGGTTGTGTCGAGATATCTGAAAATACCTTTTTCGTATCTGGGTGCGGTTCCGCAGGACAATCAGCTTGCAAAGGCAGTGATGCAGCAGATGCCGGTATCCCTGCATAACCCGTCGGCAAAGGCAAGCCTGGCTTATGAAGCCATAGCGGCTAAACTTATGGATAGGGAAAATGTCGTCAGGAAAAGGGGAATGGCAGCCTTTTTCTCTCATATGATTAATGGTAAGAAAATGGGTTAGGAGGCAGTTATGCTATCGGATTTTATTAAACCAGGATGCAAAATTGAATTGCAGGCATTAAACCGCATGAGCCAGGGGCAGAATGAGGAAGTCAAGAAAGTATATCTGAGTAAGGTTTATGACATTATTTCAGAAGACAGGATGGAAGTCATTATGCCTATGGAGCAGACCAAATTAATCCTTCTGCCGGTGGATGGTGAATATGATGCCATTTTCTACGGAAGGCATCCCTATCAGTGCTTTCTTCGGATTATAGACAGGTATAAAAGCAACAATGTTTATATCCTTGTGGTGGAAATGACAAGCAATCTCAGAAAATACCAGCGCCGGGAATATTACCGGTACAGTTGCGCACTGGAAATGTGTTCCAGGTCGCTTGTGGAAGAAGAGATTAAAGCGGTTGAACAGAATGAGTCTGCTTTCCTGACACCCGGTCTGCCGTTAAAGCAGAGCGTGATTGTGGATATCAGCGGCGGCGGCCTTAGGTTTATGAGTGAACAGAGGTATGAGCCGGAAAGTCTGATTTACTGTACATACTGTCTGCTGGTCAACGGAGAGAACAGGGAGTATGAAGTGATTGGAAAAGTGCTTGCCGCAAAAGAGATGGAGAATAAGAAGGGCACTTTTGAACATCGTGTGCAATATGTCAATCTGGATGTGGATGACAGGGAAAATATCATAAAATATATTTTTGAGGAAGAGAGAAAAAACCGTCAGCGTGAAAGAGAGTGAGCCATATGAAAAAAATACTTGTGGTCGATGACTCTGCACTTATGAGAAGGGTCTTGTGTGATATAATCAATAAAGATGAGAGATTCCATGTTGAAGACCGTGCGGTAAATGGATTGGAAGCTTTGGAAAAGCTGAAACACAAATCTTATGATGTGGTGGTTCTGGATGTGAATATGCCTGTAATGAACGGGCTGGATTTGCTGAAAGAACTGCAAAAGCTTAATATCCAGGCCCGTGTGGTGATGGCAAGCACCTATACGAGAGAGGGGGCCAGTATTACAATGGATGCCCTGGAACTTGGGGCATTGGATTTTGTACATAAGCCGGATAGCGCAATAGACTGCCGCGGAGAAGAGTTCAGCAAAAATTTGCTTACAACGCTCGCAGCAGTGGCAGATTCCAGACTGTCGGCTTTCCCGACAGAGAAAAAGAAAAAGGAAACACAGAACACTGTCCAAAAAATTGTTGCGCTCGCAAAAAAACATGAAATACCTTCTGTTGGCAGGAAGATTGTGGCGATTGCCAGTTCCACGGGAGGGCCAAAGGCATTGCAGGCAGTACTGCCCTTTTTGCCGGGAAACCTGCAGGCGCCGATATTGCTGGTTCAGCACATGCCGAAAGGCTTTACGGCATCTTTGGCAGAACGGCTCAATGGTTTAAGCCATCTTGCGGTGAAAGAGGCAGCAGAAGGGGATGTCCTTGAGAATGGGCATGTATACCTGGCTATGGGGGGCAGTCACATGAAAGTAAAGTGTGATGCATCGGGGCGCAGTGTTATTCATTATACTGACGAACCGCCCAGGGAAGGGGTAAAGCCGTGTGCCAATTATATGTATGAGTCACTGAGAGAAAGCCACTTTGATGAAGTTGTCTGTGTGGTTATGACAGGGATGGGTGCAGACGGAACAGAAGGAATCTTACATCTGAAAGATAAGAAAAAAACGGTTATAATCGCGCAGGAGCAAAGCACCTGTGCTGTGTATGGAATGCCAAAAAGCGTAGTGAATGCAGGGCTTTCCGACCAGATTGTACCGCTAGACCAGATTGCACAGGAGATTATAATAAGCGTGGGGGTAAAGTAAAATGGATGTTAGCCAATATTTGGAAATTTTCCTCGATGAAACAACAGAACACCTGCAGAATCTGAATACACAGATTCTGGAGTTGGAACAGGATTCGGAAAACATGGATACCATTAATGAGATTTTCCGTGCCGCCCATTCCTTAAAAGGTATGGCAGGGACCATGGGATATAAACGTATGCAGACGTTAACCCATGATATGGAGAATGTCTTTTCCGAGGTACGCAACGGGACTATAAAAGTAAAAGCAGGTATGATTGATATTCTGTTTCAGTGTCTTGATGCGCTGGAAGAGTATACGACCAATATCAGGGAAACCGGCGATGAGGGAACCAACGAGAATGCGCCCCTTATCAAGATGCTCAATGATGTATTAAACAATACATCCGGGGCAAAGGAACAGCCTGAAAAGGAAGAAGTGAAAAAGAGTGAGGCTGAAACAGATGCGAACGGCGGCAAAAAATGGCTGGACATCAAACTTAACAGCTCTGACAGGCTGGTAATCGGAGAAGCGCAGAAACAAGGGAAGAAAGTATTCGGCGTGACCGTTAAAGTGCAGGAAAGCTGTCTGTTAAAAGCAGCAAGGGCATTCCTTGTATTTAAAGCGATTGAGGAATTGGGAGAAGTCATTATATCCAGCCCTTCGGCGCAGGATATTGAGGATGAGCGTTTTGAACTGGATTTTTCACTTGTGGTGATTACGGATGTAGACGTAGATAAACTGCTTGGGGCAATCAACAATGTTTCCGAGATTGACACTGCGGTGGCTGATTTGATTAATCTTGACTCGATGCAGTCGAATGAAGAAAGAAAGTCATCCGCAGACCATGCGGAAAATACAGCTAAGAATGAAGTAAAGGCAGCAGGTCCCGCTGTTTCCGGCCAGACGGCAGTAGCACCGGCAGCAGACAAGAAGCAGGCAGCAAAACCTTCGGGCGGCAAACCTGTTGTAAACCGTACCGTGCGTGTTGATATCGAAAAACTGGATGTGCTGATGAACCTTGTAAGTGAGTTGATTATTGCCAAGAACTCACTGGTAGCGGCGTCAACGGGCACGTCGGCAAAGAGTGGTGCGGCAGCACAGAGCGGTGTAAACGAACAGATAGAGTATCTGGAAAGCGTAACCACCAACCTGCATGAGTCTGTCATGAAGGTGCGAATGGTGCCGATTGAAAGCGTAGTCAATAAATTCCCCCGTATGATAAGGGATTTGTCCAAAAAACTGGATAAAAAAATGGAGTTGTACATGTCCGGTGAAGAAACCGAACTGGACCGTACGGTGGTAGATGAAATAGGCGACCCGCTGATGCACCTTCTGCGTAATTCCGCTGACCACGGACTGGAATCGGCAGAACTTCGTGCCCAGAGGGGCAAGCCGCCGGTTGGTTCCATCTGGCTTGACGCTTATCAGGACGGCAACAATGTTGTCATCGAGGTAAGGGACGACGGTAACGGAATTGACACGCAGTCCGTGAAACAGAAAGCCATTGAGCGGGGAACAATTACACAGGAGCAGGCTGCCAACATGTCCGAAAAAGAGATTATTGACCTGCTGTTCCTTCCCAGTTTTTCCACGGCAAAACAGGTTACTGACGTATCCGGGCGCGGTGTAGGCCTTGATGTGGTAAAGAGCAAAATCGAAGCATTGAGCGGAGAGGTTGAGGTAAAGAGCAAGTATGGAGAGGGAAGTACATGGATTGTCAGGCTTCCGCTTACCTTAGCCATCATTCAGTCCCTTATGGTTGTGATTGGCGGAGAAAAATATGCAATCTCACTGGGCTCCATACAGACAATTGAGGATGTCCTGCCGGAAGATATCAAACTTGTGCAGAATAAAGAAGTCATTAACCTGCGGGGCAGTGTCATTCCGATTATCAGGCTGGATAAAGAACTGGATGTGGAAAGCGCAAAGGGCAAGGATGAGAATATGATTGTCATCATTGCCAAAAAAGGCGATAAGACAGCGGGCTTTGTAGTGGATGAACTTTTGGGACAACAGGAAATTGTAATTAAGTCCATGGGTAAATACATTGATAACAAGTGTAAGCTGATAAGCGGTGCAACCATTTTAGGTGATGGAGAAGTTGCCTTGATTTTGGATGCAAATGCTTTGATTTAAAGCAGCGGAAACGCTTCGGAATGGAGGATAAGATGGACGAATTAAGAGTTGCAGGTGAAACAACACAGTATATTGTCATAAAGTTAGGACAGGAGCAGTATGGCATAGATATCCGCTACATCGATAACATTGTAAGGATGCAGCATATTACGAGGGTGCCCAAAATGCCGGCATACCTGAAAGGGGTAATCAACCTGCGCGGTGAGGTGATTCCAATTATGAGCATAAGGCTCAAAATGGGGCTTTCCGCTGATGAAGAAACAAAGGCTACCAGAATCATTATCATTAAACTGGAGCAGTATGGTACGATTGGCATGATTGTGGATGAGGTAAAAGAGGTTGTAACGCTGGATACGGACACACAGGTGGAAAAGATAGCTTACGACAAGGATGACAGCAATTTTCTTCAGGGAGTCGGCAAGTATGACGGCGGTTTGATTTCCCTGCTTGATTTGAATGCGGTTGTACAGGAAAAGGTATAATAATTTAGCAACTGAAGGAGACTTGCGAATATGGCTGATATGAGTTTAGAACAGGTTACACAGGATTATTTTGATGTTTTAAGGGAAATTGGAAATATCGGTGCAGGCAATGCCATGACAGCACTTTCACAGATGCTGCAGTGTAAGGTCGATATGCAGGTTCCCCAGGTCAGATTATTGGAATTTTCAGAAGTCGGCGCCATGATGGGCGGCGAGGAACAGTTGATGATTGGTGTTTATCTGGCTGTGGAGGGTGATATTACAGGAAGCATCATGTTTCTTGTGAAGCAGGAGAGCGCCAAACATCTTGTCAACAAACTGATGATGGGCATGGCAAGTGAAGGTACGGAATTCAATGAGATGGAGTTGTCTGCAATGAGGGAAGTCAGCAATATCATTACGGGCGCTTATTTGAATTCACTTTCCACACTGACAAATTTAAAGATTTTTCCGTCACCGCCGGAACTGACACTGGATATGGCAGGTGCAATATTAAGCGTGCCGGCTATTGAGTTTGGAACAATAGGAGATAAAATCCTCTTAATCCAGTCTCAGTTTTATGACGAAGTAGAGATTGACGGATATTTTATTCTGATTCCGGATTTAGAGTCTTACGGAAAGATTTTATCTTCTCTTGGTCTGGTGTAGGTACCATTTAAATTTGACAAACCGAGGTGTTTACTTATGAGTGAAATAATTAAGGTGGGGATGGCAGATTTAAAGGTTTGTGTCAGCCCGAACGGGGTGACGACTTTGGGACTGGGTTCCTGTGTGGGAATTGCAATTCGAGACCCGATTACCAAAATCGGTGGGTTGGCTCACATTATGCTTCCGGACAGTACAGCCATCCGTGGAGGACAAAGCAATATTCCTAAATTTGCCGATACAGGCATAGCTGAACTGGTGAGGCAGATGGAAATCATGGGGGCAAGAAGAAGCCGCATGGTGGCAAAGCTTGCCGGAGGAGCCATGATGTTTGCTTCTCAAAATAAAGTGGATTTGGTCCGCATCGGGGAACGGAATGTGGAGGCTTCCAAAATGAAGCTTTCACAGCTTCATATCCCGATAATTGCTGAAGATACGGGAGAGACTTACGGACGAACTGTTATTTTTTACCCGGAAACGGGAGATTATGTAATCAGAGCGGTGGGGAAACCTGAGAAAGTGATATAGGAGTATAGAATGAATAGAAAGAATATGCCGCTGATTTTGATGCTGGTGGCTGGTGCAGTTACCAGCATCTTTACGTTTATCAGGCAATTTACAATATTACAGAAATTAATAGCGCTGTTGGTTGTACTGATTATATTTTATGCGCTGGGAAGCACACTTCGCTGGGTTCTTGATACTTTTGACAAACAAAACGAAAAGGCAGTTCTGGATGAAGGGGAAGTAATAGAAAAAGACGGAAATCCGGAAGAAGAGGGCGAAGAAGAAAACGAAGAGTAATGCTATTAATGTTACTGGGAGGATGCCATGGACGAGGCGGGCAGAAAGAAGCTTTGGGAAGAATACGGAAAAACAAGGCTACCTGAAATCAGAGAAAAAATCATACTGGAATATGCGCCCCTTGTTAAGCTGGTGGCAGGTCGGCTCAGCATGTATCTGGGGTATAATGTTGACTATGAGGATTTGGTAAGTTATGGCATATTTGGACTGATAGATGCCATTGATAAGTTTGACTGCTTAAAGGACGTAAAGTTTGAAACTTATGCCAGCCTGCGCATAAGGGGGGCCATTCTGGACCAGATAAGGAAAATGGACTGGATACCAAGGACAATCAGGCAGAAACAGAAAAAAATAGATGCTGTCATTAAGGAAATAGAGATGAGTACAGGCAGGGGGGGGACGGATGAAGAGATAGCCAGAGGCCTTGGAATTTCCAATGAGGAATATCTGGAGTGGCAGTCTCAGATGAAAATCACAAATGTTGTTTCCTTAAATGAGTATATGGAACAGGGCAGTGAAGTGCCGGCTGAATCAAACAGACACACAACGGCAAGATTTGACAGCCCGGAAGAAAATATAGAGAAGGAAGAGTTGAAGAAAGTGCTGGAGCAGACGATGCAGCTGCTTACGGAAAAAGAGAGAAAGGTAATACTTCTATATTATTATGAGGAACTGACACTGAAGGAAATCAGTCATATATTGGAAGTTTCCGAATCTCGTGTATCACAGCTTCATACCAGGGCGCTTCAGAAGATGAAAGATAAAATGGGGAGTTATATGGGGATTTTTTCAGATAGGTAGCGAATAACTTGTGCATAAGGAGAGATTTATGGGAAACGGCTATTTTATGTTGGTAAGTGAGCCCGTGGGTTTTGGCCTGAAGATAATTGCGCCGGTGGATGGCGGAGAGAAGGTCAGAATCGGTGAGGCAACAAATTATCTTTCACAAAATAAATTGAATTGCGACCCTTCTGTTTTAAAAAATGCTATTGACCAAAACCAGGACACAGTGGTTCATCTGGGAAACGTTCCTTGCCCTGCTGTCCGTCTGACTTATAACCTTTCGGTTGAAGAAGGCGGCATGAGTGCGACAGTCAGATTATATCCGGCATCCCAGACCGCCGAAAAAATGTCGGTACAGGAATTTATAAAAGAATTGGAAGCCAAACAGATTCGATACGGAATAAAGGAAGAACGTATCCGGGAAGCTTTTGCAAATCAGGAATATTGTACGGATATCGTAGTTGCGGAAGGGAAGGCTGTAAGGCAGGGAACAGATGCAAAGATTGAATATTTTTTTAACACGGATGTAAAAGCCAAGCCGACTGTCAAGGAAGACGGCAGCGTGGATTTTTTTAACTTAAACACCATAAACAATTGTCATACGGGAGACATTCTGGCAAAACTGACCCCGGCGGATTTGGGAGATTCCGGTATAAGTGTGCAGGGGACGACGGTAAAACCTAAAATTGTTAAAAATGCTTTGCTGAAATATGGCAATAATGTTATTATGTCAGAGGATAAAAGGGTGTTGACGGCCAAGGTTAACGGGCATGTCACGCTTGTAGATGAAAAGGTTTTCGTTTCCAATGTGCTGCAACTGGAAAACGTGGATATTTCCACGGGCAACATTGAATATGAAGGAAGTGTGACTGTTACCGGAAACGTGCAGTCCAATTTTTCCGTGAAGGCAAAAGGGAACATTATAGTAAACGGTCTGGTAGAAGGGGCGTTTCTGGAGGCGGAAGGCGACATTATTATTGCCCGTGGTATGGCAGGCATGTCGAAGGGAGAACTGAAGGCAGGGGGCAATATTGTTGCAAAATTTCTGGAGAGTACCAAAGCAACGGCAGGAGGTTATATTGCCGCTGAATCCATTTTACACAGCACGGCAATTGCCGGCGGCGATATCAATGTAGACGGAAAAAGAGGCTTTATTTCCGGTGGAAGGGCGTGTGCCACCCGTATGATTTCCGCCAAAACGATAGGCTCTCCCATGGGGACGTCAACGATTGTGGAGGTAGGGGCAGACCCTGTTGTGAAATTCAATCTGGCACAGGCACAGAAACAGGCAGCGGAATTGAGCAAGGATATAAAAAAACTGGACCCTGTGATTACCAGCTTTGTGAATAAGAGAAAGCAGGGTGTGGAAATCAATAAGAAGCAGCTCCAATATCTGGCTTCCATCTTGCAGGCACGGGAACAAAAACTAATGGAATATAAGAAGGTGTCCAAAGAACTGGGAATCCTGCAGGAGATGATTGAAATGCAGACAAATGCCCAGGTTATAGTAAAGGATGAAATATATCCCGGAGCAAAGATTGTCATAGAGGATGTGTCCATGGCAGTGCAGCGCAGTATGCAGTATTGCAAATTTGTAAAATTGCACGGTGATGTCAAAATGGTGGGCTTATAGATTGCCTGCCGGCATGAAAGGAGAAGCCACATGGCAATAGGGATTGAGGTCAGTAATATCGTGAGGGCCCAGGATTACACGACTATTAAGCAAAATGAAGATAATAGGGGAATTGCACAGCAGAGTAATCTGGTGCAGAATATGGAGAGGGAAGTAGAAAGTAAAATACGGCAGGTTAATGAAAGTGATAATGCCGACTGGCAGAACAAAAAGTTTGATGCCAAGGAAAAAGGGAACGGAAACTATAGTGGTGACGGGGGGAAACAAAAGAAAAAGAACCAGGAACCTGACGGAAAGGTTATTTTAAAAGGCAGAGGCGGTTTTGATATTAAAATCTGAGGAGAGAGAGATGGGGACATTGGAAATTGTCCTTCTTATAGCGGGAGGGATTATTTTTGTGCTTAGTTTTTTACTGCCTTCCGGTAGGAAGAAGGCAGATTCGGAAACAAAGCAGATGGTGCAGGATGAAGTAAAAAGCGTGGTGGCCAGGGAAATGGATGACGTGAAGGACAGAATTGAGGATATTGTGGATGAAACGGTTACCATTGCAGTTGAAAAAACGGAGCGCTCTTTGGAGAGGGTTTCCAATGAAAAGATAATGGCTGTCAATGAATATTCGGATACGGTTTTGGAAGACATCAACAAAAACCATAAAGAAGTGATGTTTTTGTATGATATGCTTAATGATAAACACCAGAATATTAAGACCACGGTCAGCCAGGTGGAAAAAACGGTGAAAGAAGTGGAACAGACGGCACGGCAGGCAGCGAAGGAAGTAAAAAAGGAGGCCGTGAAAGAAGAAAAGAAAGCAGAAGTCCAAACGCCGAAGGGCAACACTCAGGCAAAGAAGGCGATGCTTGAGGCTTCCAAAGTGGATATCAGCTTTATGCAGGAGAACCAGAAAAACGGCAATAATAACGAGAAGATACTGGAAATGCACAATGCCGGCAAATCCAATGTTGCGATTGCAAAAGCATTGGGGCTTGGAGTCGGGGAAGTAAAGCTGGTAATTGATTTATTTGAAGGAATGTAGTACTAAAAGCTTTGGGATTACATGGAAAGGAAACTATGAATTTAAAATATTACCTGCGGGGATTGGGGATTGGCATTTTTGTAACCGCTGTCATAATGGGAATTGTATCGGGGAAAAAACAGATGACGGATGAAGAGGTCAAGCTGCGGGCCAGGGAACTCGGAATGGTAGAGAGTACATTGCTGTCAGATATGGCAAACCTTACCCGTCCGGAACAACAGGAAGAAACACCAACGGAAACGGAAATGCCCAATCTTTCTGGTGAAACGTTACCGGTAGAAACAGAGCCGGCAGAAACACTTCCGAAGGATACGGAACCGGAGGATACATCTTCAGAGGGTACAGAACCGAAGGATACATCTTCAGAGGGTACAGAATCGGGAGATACATTTCCAGAGGGAACGGAGCCGGAAGAAACAGAACCAGATATGCAGCCGACTGACGTGACGGAATCGGAGAACCCGCCACAACAGGGTAGCCAGCCTTCAGAAGGGGAGAGCAATGGCGACAATCAGGAAATTATTAAACTTACCATAATTTCCGGGCAGAGTTCCGTCGCTGTCAGCAAGCTTCTCGAAGATGCTGGATTAGTGGAAAGCGCCACAGAGTATGATAAGTACCTGTGTGCAAACGGTTATGATAAAAAAATCAGGGCAGGTACATATGAAATTCCGGCAGGTGCGGATGCGGAACTCATAGCTCGGATTATTACACGAAGTCAAAATGTAAGCGAATGATATATTAATTGCTGTTTCGATATTTTACGTTGTTTTGCGGGAAACCTATTGCAATGGGGTTTCCCGTATGTTATAATCTGAATGTTGTGACTATAAAACACGTATTCCCATTTGATGCAGGTGTCCTTCTTGGATATGCATCAGAGCTAACCGGGTCTTGACGCAGAACCGGCAGAAAAGGGATGCGGAAGACGGCGGATGAGCCGGTTAACTAAATGGAGGTAGAAACATGAGCGTTATTTCAATGAAACAGTTGTTAGAAGCAGGTGTTCATTTCGGACACCAGACCAGAAGATGGAATCCTAAAATGGCTCCGTATATCTTTACGGAAAGAAACGGCATTCATATTATTGATTTGCAGAAATCCGTAGGCAAGGTTGACGAAGCTTACAGGGCAATTTCCGAAATTGCCGCACAGGGCGGCACCATCCTTTTCGTAGGTACCAAAAAGCAGGCTCAGGACGCTGTCAAGACAGAAGCGGAGAGATGCGGCATGTACTATGTGAACGAGAGATGGCTGGGCGGTATGCTGACAAACTTCAAGACGATTCAGTCACGTGTTGACAGGCTTCATGCAATTGAAAAGATGTCCGAGGACGGCACATTTGATGTTCTTCCCAAGAAGGAAGTCATTGCCCTTAAGAAAGAATGGGAGAAGCTTGAAAAGAACCTGGGCGGTATCAAGAATATGACAAGGGTTCCCGACGCCATTTTTGTGGTTGACCCCAAGAAAGAAAGAATCTGCGTGCAGGAAGCACATTCCCTTGGCATTACCCTGTTAGGCATCGGCGATACCAACTGTGACCCTGAAGAACTTGATTATATCATTCCCGGCAATGATGATGCCATCAGGGCCGTTAAACTGATTGTGTCCAAGATGGCGGATGCCGTTGTGGAGGCAAATCAGGGTGAAGCAGTTTACACAGAGGAAGATGTGGCTGTGGATGCGGAAAATGCAGATATGGAAGAAATTGCAGCGGAATAATGACAGCAGGATAGGATTTTAGAATAATTGATTGAAAGGATTTGGTGAAAATATATGGCAGAAATTACGGCAGCAATGGTAAAAGAGCTGCGCGAAAAGACCGGCGCAGGAATGATGGACTGCAAAAAGGCCCTGAATGAGACCAACGGCAATATGGATGAAGCTATTGAGTTTTTGAGAAAGAACGGACAGGCTAAGGCAGAGAAGAAAGCCGGAAGGATTGCAGCAGAAGGCCTTTGTATGGTGGTTAAAAAAGATGAGCAGACAGCAGCAGTCGTAGAAGTAAATTCCGAAACTGACTTTGTTGCTAAGAACGCTGATTTTCAGGCATATGTAAAAGCAGTTGCAGAGCAGGCTGTGGAGTCTGATGCAACAGATATGGACGCATTTCTGGCTGAAGCATGGAAGGCAGATGCAAGTAAGACGGTTAAGGAAGCACTGGTAGAAAAGATTGCTGTTATCGGTGAGAACCTGAATATCAGAAGGTTTGAAAAAGTTGTAGCTGCAAACGGCTGTGTAGTATCTTATGTACATGGCGGCGGCAGAATCGGCGTTATCGTGGAAGCCGAGACCGATGTGGTAAATGATGCAGTGAAAGAAGCCATGACGAACATCGCTATGCAGGTTGCAGCATTGTCTCCCAAATATGTTTCCACGGATGAGGTTTCCGAGGAATACAAGGCGCATGAGAAAGAAATCCTCATGGCACAGATTGCAGCTGACCCCAAGATGGCAGGTAAGCCTGAAAAAGTGATTGAAGGCGCGGTTATGGGTCGTCTGAACAAAGAGTTAAAAGAAATCTGCCTGTTAGAGCAGGTATATGTGAAGGCGGAAGACGGCAAACAGACAGTGGCACAGTATGTGGCACAGGTAGCAAAGGAGAACGGCGCAGCCCTTTCTGTCAAGAAATTTGTCCGCTTTGAAACCGGCGAAGGCATTGAAAAGAAAGAAGAGAATTTTGCTGAGGAAGTTGCAAAGCAGATGAACGCATAAGGCGAAGTTTGCCTGGTTATTTTGAATGAAGAAACCCTTGTGAATGGTGTGAGAATGCCATTTGCAGGGGTTTTTTAATATGTGATATCATGTAAAAAGCTAGGGTAAAGTTTTTGTAGGAAAATAAAATAAATAGAAAGCACCTGATTCC